>SXGU01471371.1_pt1 | contig 44754 bp, 29 predicted proteins | sample 3174531 | NCBI WGS metagenome assembly SXGU01 (sample SAMN11356863, study PRJNA531348) | freshwater metagenome | isolation source: freshwater sample F1-140 | place: China: Fuxian Lake, Yuxi | collected 2017-12-25 | reverse complement strand
TGGCCGGGACACATCAAGCCGAACACCACCGCCGACGGACCGGTGATCGGCACCGACCTGTTCCCGACGGTGCTCGGCGTCTGTGGGGTGAAGCCGCCCGCGGACCGGGTGCTCGACGGCGCCGACGTGCTCCCGCTGCTGACCGGCAAGGTCGCGAGCGCGGACCGCAAGGTGCCGCTCTACTGGCGGCTGAACATGGCCCCGAACAACCTCCACATGGCGCTCCGCGACGGCGACTGGAAGATCCTCGCGGCTCAGGACTTCTCGAAGGTGGAACTGTACAACCTGAAGGCCGACCCGAAGGAGGCGACGGAACTGACCGCAAAGGAACCGGAGCGCCTCGCCGCGATGACCAAGCGCCTGAAGGAGCTGACCGCGGAGGTCGAGAAGGAGGGGCCGGACTGGTGGAAGCGGCTCAGCCCCAACGGCGGCGGACCGGTCAAGAAGAAGTGATGCCGACGTCCATCGGGCCGCCGCTCCGGTGAGTGGCGGCCGGCCGAGCGGTTCAGGGCTTGTTCGCGCCCGACTCGTTCTTGAGTTCCGGTGCCTTCGCGGGCAGTTTGAGTGTCGGCTCGCCCTTCAGATACCCCAGCCCCGCCAGGAACTCGTCGGCCTTGCGGGTCGTGACGCCCAGCCACGGTTCCCGGTTGAAGAACCCGTGCGGCTGCTCCGCGGCGGTGTACAGTTCGGCCTTCACGCCCAGTTCCTTGCACTTCGCGACGTACTCCTTGCCCGTGTCGAGCATCGCGTCACTCGTGCCGAAGAAGATGACGCACGGCGGCGCGCCCTTCTTGAGGAACAGCGTGGGCGAGATCGCCTCCGCTATGTTCGAGCCGTCGCTGCCGGCGATCGCGCGCCCCTTGCCGTTGAGGAACGGGTTGAACAGCACCAGCGCGTTCGGCTTGCACGACGCCTTCGGGTCGTCCTTCGCCTCGAACTTCTCGACGAGCGCGGTCGCGGCCGCGAGGTGAGCCCCCGCGGACCCGCCCGACGCGATCACCTTGTCCGGGTCGGTGCCGAGTTTGGCGGCGTTCGCCCGCACCCAGCGGATCGCGGTCTTCGCGTCCTCGACGGCGTCGTCGGGCTTCGTCTTGTGCTTCGACTCGATGCGGTAGTCCGCGGAGATGGCGACGATGCCGCGGCTGGCGAAGTACTCGGCTTGGGGCACGAACTGCGTGAACGCCCCGTTCTTCCACCCGCCGCCGAAGAAAAACACGATCACGGGGCGCTTGTCGGTCGCCTTCCAGTCGGCGGGCAGGAAGCAGTGGAGGGTGAGTTCGCCCTCCGCCGTTTTCTTGTACACGTGGTCGGCGGTGAGCACCTTGGCGTCGGTGAGTTTGACGGTGCCCTTCGGCTGCTGGCCGTGCGCGGGCGCCGCAACGACCAGTGCGAGGCCGAGGGAGATCAGTCGCGAGTACATGGTGGGATGGCTCCGTGAGTGCCTGCGGTTACTGCGGGTTCTTGTCCTTCTTGGGCACCGGTTGCCCGGTGATCTCGGCCAACTTCGCTGCCATCGCGGTCACCTTGTCGGGGTGGGCCGCGGCGACGTTCTTCGTTTCGCTCAGATCGGTCGCGAGGTCGAACAGCGCCGGCCCGGCCTCTTTCGCTTTCGGGCCGACGGGGATCAGCTTCCAGGTGCCGTGCCGGAACCCGAACGGCGCGCCGCCGTTGGACTGCTCGGCCAGGAACTCGCGCCCGGTCTTCTTGGTGCCGAGGAGCGCGTCTAGGTGGTTCTCGCTGTCCGGCGCCTGCCCCTTCGGAACGGTCTGCCCGGTGAGCGCGGCGAAGCTCGCGAGGAGATCCATCTGGCTCATTAGCGCGTCCGAGGTGCCGGGCTTCACCTTCGCCGGCCAGCGGACCACGAACGGCACCCGCGTGCCGCCCTCGAACACCGTTCCCTTCGTCCCGCGCAACACGCCGTTCGGTTTGTGGCCGTTGGTGGCGTCCGGGTCGCCGATCCCGTGGACCTTGTCCGGCCCGTTGTCGTCGTTCACCCCGCCGTTGTCGCTGGTGAGTACGACCAGCGTGTTCTCCGCCAGCCCGAGCTTGTCGAGTTTGTCCAACGCCTGCCATACCATCCAGTCAAACTCGACGATGGCGTCCCCGCGGACCCCGCAGTCGCTCTTGCCCTTGAACTTCGCGTTCGGCACCCGGGGCACGTGGATGTTGTGGGTGGCCATGAACAGGAAGAACGGTCTGTCCTTGCTCTTCTCGATGAACGCGCAACTCTTCTCAGCGATCACGAACGACATCTCGTCGTCCTTCCACAGAGCCGCCTTGCCGCCGGTCTGCCCGCCGATCCGCGGGACGCCGTTGACGAACGACTCCTTGTCGCCGCGCTTCACGGTGTAGTCGAGCTTGATCGGGTCTTTCGGGTCGAGGTTCACCACGCGGTCGTTCTCGACCCACACGCACGGCACGCGGTCCCCGGTGGCGGGCAGGATCCAGGCGTAGTCGAACCCGACCTCCCGCGGCCCCGGCTTGATCGCCTCGTTGTAGTCGGTCGGCGTGGTGCCGAGACCCAGGTGCCACTTCCCCACGACCCCAGTGCGGTACCCGGCCTTCTGGAGCATTGACGGCAGAGTCGTTCGGTCCGGGTCGAGGAGCAACCCTTGCAGGCCGGACGCGATCCCGGTGCCCTTCTTGCGGAACGCGTACTCGCCGGTCATCAGCGAGTACCGCGACGGGGTACACACCGACGCGACGCTGTGTCCGTCGGTGAACCGGATGCCGCCGGCCGCGAGTTTGTCGCAGCTCGGAGTTTTGACCTTCGTCGCCCCGTAACAACTCAGGTCGCCGTAGCCAATGTCGTCAGCGTAGATGAGAACGATGTTCGGCTTGTCCGCCGCCGACGAGGACGCGAAGCTCGCGCCCAAGAGTGTGGCGAGACCGAGTACGAATCGGGACATGGAGAGGCTCCGTTGTGGGGCGGTCAGTTCTTCTTGGCGTCGCGGAGCGGCCAGTCCGGGTGGTCTTCGCGGGCGTCGGTCATGAGTTTGGTTGCGCGGGCGACCACGTCCGGGTTCTTCGCGGCGCGGTCGGTCTTCTCGCCCGGGTCGGCCTTCAGGTCGTACAGCTCGACGGCCGCCAAGGGGCCGTTCCGGACCGCCTTCCAGTCGCCGAACCGCACCGCTTGCAGGCTCGGTCCGGCCTCGTGCAACTCCCAGTAAAAGTAATCGCGCTTCGGGGCCGCACCGCCCTTCAAAAGCGGGAGGACCGAAACGCCGTCCGGCTTCGCCGCGGCCGGCAACTTCGCGCCGATCATCTCGGCGCACGTCGGGAGTACGTCCCAGAACGCCCACGGCTCGTCACTCACCTTCCCCGCGGGCACGACGCCGGGCCACCGGGCGACGCACGCCTGCCGCAGCCCGCCCTCGTACAGCGACCGCTTGAACCCGCGGAGCTTCCCGCCCATCGTCTGGTCGAACAGCTTGCCGATCTCCGAGTTCGGGGCGAACGACGAGCCGTTGTCGCCGGCGACGAGTACCAGCGTCTTCTCGTCCAGCTTAAGTTCCTTGAGTTTCGCGAGCAATCGACCGACGTCGCTGTCGAGCCGCGTCACCTGGGCCGCGTAGTTCTTCTGCTGCTCGGTCCACTTCTCGTCCTTGTAGATGCCCTGCGCGTCGATCTCGTGCCGCCCGTGCGGGAGCGTGATCGAGTAGAACAGGAAGAACGGCTTGTCCTTGTTCGCGGTGACCCACGCGAGCGTCTCGTCGGCGATCAGGTTCTGCGCGTAGGTCTTGCCGACACCTTTGCCGTCGTTTCCCTCAAGGTCGAACCGCTTGTCGTCGCGGTACAGGTACGTCGGGAAGTAGCTGTGCGCGTGCCGCTGGCAGTTGTACCCGAAGAAGTGATCGAACCCGACCTTGAGCGGGCTGCCGGGGGTGTCGAACATCCCCATGCCCCACTTGCCCACGCACGCGGTCGCGTACCCGTTGTCCTTGAACAGTTTCGCGACGGTGTACGTCCCGGTCGGGAGCGGCTTCTGGCCCTCGGGCTGGATCTCGCGGTTCGCCCGGATCGGGCTGTGGCCCATGTGCTTGCCGATCATGAGCGACGTGCGCGACGGCGCGCACACGCTGGTCCCGCAGTACGCCTGGGTGAACCGCGTCCCCTCCTTGGCCATCGCGTCGAGGTGCGGGGTCTTGATGAGCTTCTGCCCGTAGCACCCCACGTCGCCCTGCGCGAGGTCGTCCGAGAGCACGAAGATGACGTTCGGCTTCTGCGCCGGATCGGCGGCGGTCGCAGCGCCGGTCGCGGCGAACACAACGGCCACGGCGGTCACGAACCCACGCATCACTTGCCCTCCTTCGCCCACGTCTTGTTGAGGTCGATGTTCCGCTTCAGCTCGGCATTATCCTTCTTCCCGCCGGCCGACGGTCGAGAAGCCGCTGCCGGCGGGCTGGACACCGCCCAAGAAGGGGAAGAAGTTGCCCCCGCGTGGCGCCCCGTCATGGCTTCGCGTCCGGGTGCTTGTCCTTCGGGTGCGCTGGCATCTTGTACCCGACCTCCAGGAACCCGAGCAGATCGAGAACCTCCTCGCGGGTCAGCACGTTGAGGAGCCCGGTCGGCATCGGCGACACCTTCGAGGGCACCTTCCGCACCACGTCCTTCACCGGAATCCGCGTGACCGAGTTCGGGGTCAGCAGGTTCGTGAGGACGTGGTACTCACCACCCACTTCCTTCACCACCCCGGTGACGACTCGGTCGTCGGCCAGCTCGAGCCGCTGATTGAGATACTTCTCGGGGATCTCGCTCGACGGCTCGATGATCTGCCGGAGCAACTTTTCGCCCTTGTACCGGTCGCCCACGTCGCACAGGTCCGGCCCGAGGTTCACGCCGTGCCCGAACACCTGGTGGCACTGGGTACATTGGGCCTTCATGAACGCCTTCAGCCCGCGCGCGGCGGTCTCCTTGTCCTGCTTCACGGTGATGCCGGCGAAGTCCTTCATCGTCCACTCGGCGACCGCCGCCGGCTTGCGGGCCGCGAGCATCGCGGGCACGTCCGCGAGGTTCTTGGCGACTACCATCTCGCCCTTCATCACCACCCAGTGCCCCGGGAACGTACAGACGAACGGGTAGATGCCCGGCTCCGCGGGGGCGGTGAACCGCAGCACCGCCACCTGCGACTGCCGCGTCGCGCCGATCATCGGGGTCGCGTGCAGGATCAGGTTCTTCTTCTCCGGCGGGATGAAGTCGGAGTTCGCGTTCCGTGGGTCTTTTGCCATCTCATTCGCCGCCATCCCGACTTCCGCGAGCGCGTCCGGCTTCACGATCACGAGGTTGTGGTCGGTCGCGTCCGGGTTGGTGAACACGATCTTCACCGGTTGCCCGGTCGTGACCGCGAACTGATCCACGGTGAACAGCATCCGCTCGGGGAGGCACGACACCCGCACCACCGCGACGCCCTTCTGCGCATCGAATTGCGCTTGCGCCACGGTCGGGGCCGGCTCCTTGAAGTCGTCGCGGGGTGTGAGGTCCTTGAGCCGCGCCGCGACCCCGTACTTCGGGTTCGCCTCCCACAGCGGCTTCAGCGTGCGCGACCCGAGCGCGGACCGGATGGCGTAGTCGAGGGGCCCGCCGCGCGGGTGCTTGAACACGTCCAACAGCGCTTCGAGCGCGTCTTGCGTGCCGAGGTAACTCGCGGCGATGGCCGCCTCCATCCGCACGATCCCGTTAGGGTCGTTCGCCGCCTTGCGGAGTAGCACCGCCGCGTCGGTCAGGTGCGGGTGCCAGTACCGCAACTGCTGCGTCGCCGCGGCGCGGGCGTGGTGGTCCTCACACTTCAAGAGTTCCTTGAGCAGCGCAGTATTCACCCCGCCGATCCAGCGATACGCCCACACGGCTTCGGTCTGGTGGTGCCGGTAGCGCGGGTCTGTCGGTTTCAGTTCCGTCACCCACTTGTCGAGCGCCGCCCGCACGGCGACGGAGTCGCGGTCGCGGAGTTCGCGCTTCGCCCACAGGCGGTACCGCGACTCAGGCCGCTTCAGCAAGTCAAGGAGTTCGGGGATCGACGCGCCCGCGACCTTGGGCGACTCCTGGAGCTTGTGGTTCTTCGCGGTGATCCGCCAGATGCGCCCGGAGTGCCGGTCGCGGCGCTCATCGCGGAGCGAGTACTGCATGTGCCCCTTCACCGGGTTGTACCAGTCGCACACGAACATGTCGCCACGCGGACCCCACTGTAAATCGACCGGGATGAAGCTCAGGTTGGTCGAGAACAGCAGGTCCCCGGCGTACTCCTCCTCGAACCCGAACGGCCCCTCCTTCCACTTGTGGATCTCCACGCGGTTGGTCGGCTTGTAGCGAACCTTGATGAACCCGCCCTGGAGTTCCTTCGGGAAGCTCGGCGAATCGACGAACTGGTGCCCGCACACGCCGGAGTAGGCTTGCAGTCCCTTCGGTGCGGGGTGTTGCTGCGGGTACGTCGGGTCGAGCGCGTGGAACGCCGCAGCGTACACCGGGTGACTCGCGACGTGCTGACCCCAGTCGTCGAACGTCACGCCCCACGGGTTAGTGCTGGGGTAGCTGCCGAAGCTGGTCAACCGGTGTGTCCGCGGATCGAACCGGAACCAGCCGCTGTTCTGCTGCCGCACTGGGCCGTAAGGCGTTTCCACCTGTGCGTGGTGGAAAACCGACTCGCGGAAGATGAGCTCGCCGTCGGGCGTCCAGGTGAGGTCGTGCAGCGCGTGGTGCGAGTCCTCGGTGCCGAACCCGCTCAGCACCGTCCGCCGCACGTCGGCCTTGCCGTCTCCGTCGGTGTCCTTCAGGAAGGTCAGGTTCGGCTGTTCGGAAACGTACACCCCGCCGTCGCCGAACTCGAACGACAGCGGGATGTGCAACTTGTCCGCGAACACCGCACACTTGTCGGCCTTGCCGTCGCCGTCGGTGTCTTCGAGGATGACGATCTTGTCGTTCGGCTCGTTGCCGGGGTAGACGTGCGGGTAGGTGTTCGAGCAACTCACCCACAGCCGGCCCTTTGCGTCCCAGCGCATCTGGATCGGGTTGGCGAGGTCGGGGAACTGCTCCTCGCCCGCGAACAGGTTCACCTCGAACCGCGGATCGACCTTGAACGCCTGCCGTTCCTTCTCGGCCGTCATCCACTCGTTAACCCCGCGGCCCTGGACCGTCTTCGGCAGCGCCGGGACGTTCGAATCATCGACCTTCGCGGGCACCGGTTTGCCGTTGGCGAGCGCGTGAATGCGGGCGTCGCGGTTGGCGACCATCAGGTCGAAGTTCCGCATCGCGGGGAGGAAGTCGAGATAACCGTAGTCCTTATTCCGCCCGCCGGTGTAGTAGAAGGTGTTCAGCGGCCGGAACCGACGGAAAAACTGGCTGTCCTTGTCGATCACGGCTTGCCGAAGGGCCGCGTCGGTCGCGGGGGGCGCCGCGCCGAAGGTTCCCTTGAAGAGTAACTCCGCGAAGAGAGCATACCCTTTCTCGTTGAGGTGACAGCCGTTGCTCGTGAGGTCGATGGCCGGGTCTCGCATCGCCTCCAGCGTCGGCGTGAACACGTCCACGAACCCGATGCCCTGTTCCTTCGCGACCTCGCGCATCGCGTCCGCGTAGAGCTTGATGCGGGCGTTGCTCAGGTCTGCGGCACGCACGCCCGTGACGTTCTCGTTCGCGATCGGCGACACCAGCACGATCCGCGGGCCGGTCTTACCGTTGAACGCTTTCGCTTTCAGGTCAGCGAGGTGCGCGGCGAGTTTCTTCTTGAACGCCGGCAACCCGGCTTCGCCCGCAAACGACTCGTTGAACCCGTAGGCGGCGAAGATCACGTCCGCCTTTTCGTGGGTCAGGTGCTGGTCGGTGTCGGCGAAGTTCGCGGGCCGGGGCTGAAGGTCGATCTCGTCCGCCGACCACGCCAGCGTCCGCACGGTGAGGCCGAGAGCCGGGTACGTCTTCTGGACCATCGCCTCGAAGTGGCCGTGCTCCTGCGCCCGCTCGAACAGCGTGTTCCCGACGAGCGCGATGCGGGCGCCCGGCTCGAGCTTCAGCGGCAGCGCGGTGTTGACCGGCGAGGTGGACTTCGGCCGCGGGGCGGTCTTCTCGTAAATGCCGAACTTCGAGAACTCCCCGTCTGCCGGGGCAGGGTCCACCGGGGTCTTCTTCCCCTTCGTGACCTTGTCCTGGCCGAGTATCGGTTCGAGCGGACGCAGTGCTGCGGCGGCGACGAACGACACGCCCGCGAGGGCGACCGCGAGCAGGCGCGAGAGAGGGACGGGCATGGCGGTACCGGTTCGTGGGTCGGGAGAGTTTGGGGGCGCGGGTCACTTCTTCTTCGGCGCGAGCTTGTCCTTTTCCGAGTTATGGTCCGGGTTCGGCGTGGGCAGTTGGGCGCCGACGGATTCCCGCCACGCCTTCAGTCTGGCGTGCAACTTGACCGTCCGTTCCGCGTCCTTGGCGGAACGGTCCGTCTTCTCTCCGCTGTCGTCCTTCAAGTTGTACAGTTCGATCTTACCCGTCTCGAAGAACTCGACGATCCGCCGGTCGCCGAACCGGGCCGCGGAGTACGGCGTCGCCCCGCCCGAGTGGTAGTGCGGGTAGTGCCAGTACAGCGCGTCGCGTTCCGGTGCCACGCCACCCTTCAGCACCGACACCACGCTGCCGGTTTCGGCATCGTGGCGCTTGGCGCAGGTGAGGAACGGCTGGAAGAACAGCACCGCGCCGCAGCCGGCGTCGCCCCGCTCGCCCGCGGCCCAGGCGAGTTCCGCCGCCGGCTCCTTCAGCAACTGCTGTGTCGGGCGTGGTGGTTTGGCCGGGGGTGCGGCCTCTGCGTTCGTCTTCCAGAGCTTGCCCAGTAGCTCGAACATGTCCGGGTCGTGCTTCTTCAGTTCCTCGCGGGTGAAGGGAAAAAAGTCGTTCCGGGTGAAGTACGCCTCCGTCGTCTCGGCGAAGTACTCCATTCGGCTCGTCATGGCGTAGGCTTTTTCAACGGTGTTCGCCTTGCCGTTGCCGAAGTGGCGCTCGACCTTGTCGTACTTTCCCGACTCTTTCGCCCGTGTGTAGGCGGCGAGAATCGCCTCGTTGTCGAAGCCTTTGGGCAGCACGCGGTCGTGGTAGGCGTGTGCCAACTCGTGCAACGCGAAATTCGGCATACGATTGGTTTCGGCCTGGAAAATACGGATGTTCGTGAACTCGACGCTCCGGGCCATCGCCGGGTCGCGGCCGTTGGCGCGGAGCCAGCCGGCACCCGAATGGTACTCGGCCACCGGGCGGATGCCGGGGTACTCGGGGTTGAAGAACAGCGGCACTTTCTGAAGCTCCGCGACGGCCGCTTTCGGCACGACGCGCGTGATTTCTTCCAGTTGCTTGTCCAAAAGTTCGATCGCCTTTGCCGTAAGTTGCGGCTCGGTGACGAGAAGTTCGCGGCTGACGTGCAGGGTCCAACCGCGGAGCGCTCGCGTCTCGTGAACAGTTTCCGGGGCCGGTGCGTGCGCAGCTTGAAGGTTGTCCCGCAAGTAGCGCGTGATGGTTTCCCACAAGTGTCGCTCGGTGTTCGCTCCTTCCCGCACGGCGTGCGACCGATTGGGATACGGGAGCACCGTGAAATGCTTCCCCTTCGCGATGAGTTCATCGACGAGCCGCTCGGTCGCCTGGTAGTGGCAGTTGTCGTCACCCGTGCCGTGAATGAGCAACAGGTTGCCGCGGAGTTTGCGCGCGTGCGTGAGCGGCGAGCCGTCGCGATAGCCCTTCGCGTTGTCGGTCGGTAGCCCCATGTAGCGCTCTTGATAGATCGTGTCGTAGAGTCGCTGGTCCGCCACCGGTGCGATGGCAATCGCCGTGCGGTACAGGTCCGGGTAACGGAAAATGGCATTGAGGCTCATGCTGCCGCCGCCGCTCCAGCCCCAACTGCCGACGCGCGTCGGATCGACGAACGGCCAGCGCTTGAGAAGCTCACGCACCGCACTGGCTTGCTCGTGCGAAGCGAGAGTGCCGATTTGCCGGTGAACGCACTTCCGCCATTCGCGGCCGCGCGGCACGTTCGTCCCGCGATTGTCCACGCTCGCCACGACGTACCCCTGTTGCGCCAGCATCCAGTGCCACAACCCGCGCGCCCCGGGCCAGGCGTCTCGAACGGTCTGGCCGTGCGGCTCGCCGTAGACGTGCATGACCAGCGGCAACTTTGCGGCGGCGTTGGCCCCTGCGGGCTTCATGCGCCACCCGTCGAGCGACACGCCTTTTTCGATGGGTACCTGAAAGAACTCGATGTCCGGTCGTTTCAGAGCCGCGACCTTCTCGCGCAGTTTCGGGTTGTCGGTCAGCGTGCGAGCAACCGAGTGGTCGCCCAACCGGACCAACTCGACGACCGGCGGCGTGGTGAAGTTTGAATAGGTGTGGACCGCCCACTTCGCATCGGGTGAGATGTCGTACTTGTGCCAACCGGTCTGCTTCGCGGGCGAAAGTTGTTCGGTTCCGGTGCCGTCCAGCTTTACGCGGAACAGGTAGCGCTGCGTGGCGTTCTTCGGTGAAGCCGAGTAATACAGCCAGCCACCCGAAGGATCGACGGCCTCGACTTCGATAACGTCGAACTCGCCCTTCGTGATGGGCACCAACGGCGAGCCGTCGAGGTTGGCACGGTACGCGTGACGCCAACCCGACCGTTCGCTGAGCCAGAGAAAACTCTTCCCGCCGTCCAGCCAACGCACGGGGTTATCGTTCTCCAGCCACGCGGCATCCTTCTCGGTCATCACCTCGCGAGTCTCGCCGCTTTTCGGATCGGCCAAGTAGACCCGGAGTTCCGTCTGCAACCGGTTGAACTGCTGCACGAGAACCCGCGCGCCGTCCGGGGTCCACTCCGCGTGCGGCAGGTAATGTTCGCGCGGGTCGCCGGGAAGTTTGAGCCAGCGCACGTCTCCGCCACCGGCGGGAATCACGCCCAGCCGGGTGGCCGAGTTCTTGTCGCCGACTTTCGGGTAGGCGAACGACGTGATGCGCGGCGAGTTGCTTTCGACGTTGTTGACCAGATGGAACTCCGCGACGCCGCTCGCGTCGAACTGCCAGAACAGGACGTGGCGCCCGTCGGGACTCCAGCGGAAACAATCCCGCAGATCCAGTTCCTCCTCGTTGACCCAATCGCCCGTGCCGTTGATGAGCGTCTTCGAGCCGTCGGCCGTCAGTCGCGTGATTTCGAGGGTGCGCACGTCTTGAGCGTAGAGATTGTTTTCGCGCACGAAGGCAACTCGCGACCCGTCCGGCGACAGTTTGGCGAACATCAGCGTGGACTCGGCCGCGTTCCCGCCGAGTTTCTTGAGTTCGCGTGAGGCCACCTCGAGCACCCAGTAATCACCGCGGGTGTTGCGACGCCAGACCCTCTTGCTGTTGGTGTAAATCAGCACCCGCGACTCGTCGGCTGAGAACTCAAACGCCTCGATCGCGAGTGGCTCCTTCGCACCCTTCGGCACGAACGCCGAAGCCGGGACGAGGGTTTCCTTCTTACCCGTCGCGGGATCGTTTCGGACGAGGTCTCGCCCTTTTCCGTCCTGGGCCTTGTCGAGTGTGAAGTACGCCGAGGACCGCTTGCTCCAGTGCGACTGCGGGATCGCTTCGGTTTCAAACTCTCTTGCACCAAACAGCCGGTCGATGGTGAGGAGCGATTCGGTCGCGGGCGGACCGTCGGCGAACACCGGGCCGCTGGTGCAGGCCAACACCAACAGCGCGCCGAGAGGCCCAACGTTCCCGTTCTTGGATTGCATCATGGCGTCTCTGTTCTCTCGAAAAGTTCCGCGTCGTTCAGACGATTTCCAGCACGCGTGGACCGATCGCATCGAGACGGGCGCTGATCCCCAAGCCCGGTGCGGTCGAAGCTTGCATGTAGCCGTTCCGGCGCTGCGGGGCGCCGTCGGCCGTGCTTACGGTGACGTAACTGTTGAAGTCGGTACTGGTGAACCGGAACTCCTCCGGCGTGCTGTGCGCCAGATGCGCGATCGCCGCCGTCGTGATGTCGCCGCCCCAACTGTCCTCGAGCGTCATGGCGATCCCCATCGAAACGCACAGATCGCGCACCTGTTTCGTTCTGGTGAGGCCGCCGAGTTTACTGATCTTCAAGTTGACGACGTCCATGGCCAGATCGGCCTTTGCCCGCAGCAGCATGTCGATCCCGTCGACGTTCTCATCGAGCACGAACGGGTGGTCCGTGTGCCTGCGCACGGAAAGGCATTCCTCGTAGGTCAGGCAGGGCTGTTCGATGTAGACGTCGAGGTCGCGCACGGCACGCACGACGCGCATTGCCTCGTGCTGAGTCCATCCGGTGTTAGCGTCGGCAACGAGGCGGTCGGTGGGTTGAAGAATCTCCCGGACCTTGCGGATGCGTTCGATGTCTTGGTCGGGATCGCCACCGACCTTCAGTTGGAAGCGCGTGTAGCCCTCCGCACGATAGCCGGCGACCTTGGAAGCCATCTGCTCCGGCGACTCCTGCGAGATGGCTCGGTACAGCCGGATGCTCTCACCGAACCGCCCGCCCATCAGCACACACACGGGCAGGCCGGTCGCCTGACCGAGAATATCCCAGCAGGCGATGTCGATCCCGCTCTTGGCGTAGGGGTGGCCCTTCAGCGCCGCGTCCATGCGGTGATTGAGCTTGAGCAGTTCCCGGGGGTCGAGGCCGATCAAATGGGGTGCCAGTTCACGGACGCCGGCCCGTACCCCCTCGGCATAGGCGGGCAGGTAGAACGGCCCCAACGGACAGACCTCGCCGTAACCCACGAGTCCCGTGTCCGTTTCCACGCCGACGATGGTGCTGTCGAAGACGGTGACGGATTTCCCGCCGGACCATTTGTAGCTTCCCTCCCGCAGCGGCAACTCGACCCGGTGCGCGAAGATTCTGGCAATCCGCATCGTGTAACAACTCCTGTGATCCACAACGATCTTCGACGGCTCTTACAACGCCACGCTCGAAATCGGTTCGGCTCATTTCTCCGCCGGCATTTCACAAGTGCCGGTGAGCGACGACATCTCCGAACGGAAGCGACAGCCGACCCGACGAAGTCGATCCGCGAACGGCTGTATGTCCTACTTGTCCTTACCTTTCGTGACCGGTTTCTTGACGAGCGCGATAAAAGCGTCCGTCTGCTTCTGCCAGAGCTCGCTCAACTCCTTGACTTTCTCGGGCATTTTCGCGGCTAGGTTGTGTTGTTCCGCGCGGTCGGACTTCAGGTCGTAAAGCTCCCACGGACCTCCTGCGGCGGCAACGAGCTTCCGGTCCCCGACGCGGATCGCGCGGTGGTCGTCGTGCAGCCACCACAGGAAGTCGCGCGGGATCGTAACGTCTTTCGCCAGTGCCGGCGCGAGGCTCTTGCCGGGTGCGGCGGGGATTGGCTCGCCCTTCCAGTCCTTCGGCTTTTCGATGCCGGCGAGGTCGAGCACCGTGGGAACGAAGTCGATGAAGTGGGCGGGCGTGTGGCGCAACTCGCCCCTGGCGGCGATGCCGGCGGGCCAGTGGGCGATGAACGGCGTGCTGATTCCGCCTTCGTGGACCCACGTCTTGTGTCGCCGGAAGGGCGCGTTGCACACGCTCGCGAATCCCGGCCCGAGGCAGAGGTACGAGGCCGCGCTACCCGGTTCCGCCGCGGGGTCGTGCCCGCCGTCGCGCACCATGATCTCGGCGCTCGCGCCGTTGTCCGAGGCGAACAGGATGATGGTGTTGTCGAGCGCGCCCATCGCCTTGAGTTGCGCGACCACCCGGCCGATCTCGCGGTCCATGCGGTCCACCATCGCGGCGTGGATCGCCATCTTGGTCGCCTGGAACCGGCGCTGCTCCTTGGTGAGGTCGCTCCACGGCGGCGCGCGGTCCACTTCCCCGGCACCGAGCTTTTTGAGATCATCGGGGTAGCGATAGGGCGGCCCCAGATCCCGCTCGACGGCCGAGAGGGTCGTGTTGGTGACGCCCAGTTTCTTCTGCCGGTCGAACCGGGCCTCGCGCATCTTGTCCCAGCCGTCGAGGTACTTGTCCCGGTACTTCGCGATGTCCTCCGGGAGCGCGTGCAGCGGGAAGTGCGGCGCGTGAAAGGCGATGTAGTGGAAGAACGGCGCCTTCGCGTGGTTCGCCGCGTGGTCCTTCAGGCACGTGACCGCGTGGTCCGCGGTCGCGACGGTGAGGTAGTAGCCCTTCTCGTCCGCGGGCGGCTTCACGGGCACATCGTCGAGCGAACTGCCCCGGGCGGTGAAAAAGTTGCCCGGGCTGACGACGTTCAGCGAGCGGTCGAACCCGCCGGCGAGCACCTTGCCGTCGATGTGCCACTTGCCGCTGTGGTAGCTGCGGTAGCCGGCCGACTTCAGGTAGTCGGGTAACAACCGCGCCCACGGTTGCCGCACGCCCCCGACCCCGCCGCCGGCCACGCCGGGCAACTTGTCGCGGTGGATGTGCTGCGGGTAGTAGCCGCTCAGCAGCGCGCCCCGCGAGGGCCAGCACCGGGTCGAGTTGTAGAACTGCGTGAACCGGAGCCCGTTCTTCGCAAGAGCATCGAGATTCGGTGTGGCGATCTCGCCGCCGTAGCAGCCGAGGTCGGAGTACCCGAGGTCGTCGGCGAGGATGAACACGACGTTGGGCTTCGGCGCGGCGCCGACCGCCGGGCACAGCCCGAGCAACAGGATGACGGCGGCCGTCAGTCGCTTCATCATTTCTTGTTCTCCAGTAGCTCTGCCATCGCCCGGCCAAGGCGCAGGCCGGTTTCCATGTATGTTTCGGCGTTGTGGTTGTAGTGGTAGCCCTGGTTCACCGGCGAATCGGCGGCTTCGCGCCACAGGTCGCGCGTGTCGATGGCCTTCACGTTGCCCTTGAAGTCGGGGTACTTCTTCGCGTCGCCGACGGCGAGCTGCGCCTCCGCGATCTGCTTCCCGAAGCTCTCGGTGCCGGGGTTCCCGCACCCGGTCGCCAGCACGAACTTCGCGTTCGGCGCGTCGAAGTCCTTGCGCAGCGACTTGATGAGCCGCACGAGGTTCTCTTCGTACTTGCTCGCGTGCGCCGCGTTCTGGTCCTTGTGCCCTTGCCACCACACGAACCCCGCGACCTCGTAGCCCTGATCCTTGTAATCGGGGAAGTACTTCTTGAGGTTCTTGAGGACGACCTTCGCGTGCGCGACGTCGGCGTCGTACTGCCGCCCCGCGTACCACGACACCGACTTCGGCTCCTCTCCCTTCACCCAAGACGGCGAAGTGTCCTTGTACCCGGCGTACATCTTGCCATCGAACTCGTACCGCTCGCTGCCCGGTGGGAGCAGGTCCCAGCCGAGGCTGCGGTTGCCGATACACGCCTTCAGCACCAGCACCGGCTCGTCCAGCGCGTGGCCCATCACGTGGCCGAAGCCCAGTTCCGGGCCGAAGTTGCCCTTCACCGTGAGCCAGTCGTTCTTCACGTCGCCGAACTTCTCCATGTCCTTGTAATCGACGCCGCGCTGGTCCATTACGTGAACGTCGCGCACGTCCTTGCGAACGGTCCACTTGCCGTCGTCGTCCACGAGGAAGCCGTACTTGCCCTTCTCCTTAATCATGTACTCCAGGGAACCTTTGGTCTCCTTCGGCCCGACGCGCCCGAAGCCCAGCATGTTGGACTGGCCGAGCAGAATGAACACCTTCACCTTTTTGGTGTGGTCGGCCGGTTTGCCGTCCGGCTTGGGCAGGGGCTTCGGAGCCTCCTGCGCGAGTGCGGTGCCGGTCACGGCGGCGACCGCGAGGAGGGTAAAGCAAATTAAGTAGCGCACGGTGGACCTCGGGTTCGGTGTTGGCGAAGACTGCTCTCAGCGGGTCAGTTCCGTCATCGCGCCGGTGCTGTCGGCGAACTTCTCGGTCGGCACGTCGGCGGCGTTCAGCATCGCGACGAACAGGTTCGCGAGCGGCACCTTCTTGTTGCCCTCGAAGGCGTGTAGTTTGCCGTGCCGGAACCCGAGCGCGCCGCCCCCCGCGAGCTGCAGCGGATAGTTCTTCCCGCTGTGGGACGCGTGCGGGTGGGCCGACCCCCACAGCACGAGTGTGCGGTCGAGCATCGTGCCGTCGCCCTCGCGCGTGTCGCGCAGGCGCTTGAGGAAGTAGGCGTGCTGCTCGGCGCGCCAGCGGTCCCAATGGCCAGATTCGATCGGCCGCTTGTGGGCGAGATCGTGGGTCGCCCCCTTGTACCCGAGCGCGGCGGTGGCGTAGTTCCAGGTCGCGCTGTCGTGGGAGTACTCGCTCTCCAGCATGAGCGTCGCGAAGCGGGTCGAATCAGTCTGGAACGCCAGAAAGATCATGTCGTACAGGCAGCGGATGTATTCCTTCGGGTCCGTCTGGGGCACCGTTAGGTTCAGGTCTTTCGCATCGACCTTCGGCAGCGGCTTCTGGGTCCACTGGTTCGTGCGTTCCACCCGCTTCTCGATCGCGCGGACGGATTCGAGGTACTCGTCCATCGTCGCGCGGTCCTCGCGGCCCAGGCGGGCCTGGAAGTCGCGGCTGTTCTCCCCCAGGAGGTCGAGGATGCTCGCCTCGCGCTTCAGGCGCGCCCGCACGGCCTCGACCGGCTCCCCCTCGTAGGGGGTAAAGAGGCGGCTGAAGATCTCCTTCGGCTTGTGCAGGGCCGGGATCGGGCGGCCCGGCCCGCGGTGCGAGAGCGTCTTCGACATCCCGTACGAGCCGGTGCCGCCCTCGGTGCCCAGCACCAGCGAGGCGTACCGCGTCAGGTGCCCGTGCTTGTTGGCCGCGACCTGGTCGATGGAGATGTTGTTCTGCTTCTCCGTGTTGGTCATGTCGGCACCGGTGGCGAACACGTCGCCCGAACTGTGCCCGCCCATCGTCCAACCGCCGGCGTGGTCGAGGCTCCGCAGGTAGCTGACGTGCTCCTTGAGGTCGGCGAACGGCTCGCTGGACTTGTTGAAGGTGAGCGGGCCGGGATCCTTGCACGGCCACCAACTCCACTCGTCGTGCGGCTTCGCGACCTTGTCAGGGACGCCGTTGTTGGCTCCGGGCATGTAGGCTCCGTAAGCGAAGTAGCTCACCACCATGCGCTTCGGCAGAGCGGCGGCACCCGGGGCCGCGCGACCCATCGCCTGGAGCACCGGTAGCGCCAGCGCGACACCGCCGCCTCGCAGCAGTGCGCGTCGATCCAAGATCCACGGTTTCGCAGTCATGGTTTTTTCCTCAGTTCGGTGGGTCCGCGGAACGACTCGTGCCGACAGACGGCCACGATCATGTCGCGCATCCCGTACCCGTTCTTCCCGACGCCGTCGAGCATGTCCTCGACGGCAAATCGATCCCGCCACGTGAGTTCACGGCCCAGACCGTACCCATAGAAGCGCCTCAGCACGTTCCGGGCGATGTCGCCCTTGCGGTCCTTGAGCAAGTACGCCTTGAGTTCGGCCATACCGTCGATGTTCGGCCCGCCGGGCACGCGCGCGTCGGCCCCGACGGTGACGGTGTTCAGCGAGTTCACGTACGCGGTGTACCCGTCGAGGTCCTTGTGAACGGCGGTTTTGAAGGGACTGACGCGCGTTCCCTCTTTGGGAACTTTCGGCTGAAACCTGCCGATCGCGTTGTACTGCTCGAACGGGATGCCCCACGGGTCCAGGCGGGCGTGGCAGGCGTTACAACTCGCCTGCTGTCGGTGGCGGGCGAGGAGATCCTTGATGGTGGCCGCCTTCTCGGCCGACGCGCCGGCGGTGTCAACGAGCGCGGGCACGTCGGCGGGCGGGGGCGGCACCTCTTCGCCGAGGATCGCCTCGCGGAGCCACACCGCGCGGTAGATCGGGTGGGGGGCCGAGCCGGTCCCGTTCCCGATCAGCACCGACCCGTGCGTGAGCAACCCGCCCAGCCGGTACTCGGGTTTCAGCGCCACCGGCCGGATCTCGTCGCCCTGCACCCCGGGCACGCCGTAGTGCGCGGCCAGCGGTTGGTTGAGACAGGCGAAGTCCGAATCGACGATCTTGAAGACACTGGTGTTGTCCCGGATCAGGTGCGAGACGAAGGCCAGCGTTTCGTCCACCATGTGGTCGCGGATCGTGGGCCGGTACGGTTCCTCGGCGCCCGCGCGCTCGCCGAGCGGGACGTAGTACAGGAACCGGGGGAACAGGTCGCGGTTGATGGGCACCGTCCGCATCTTGTCGAGGCTGAGCCACTGCCGGCCGAACTCGCGGACGAAGTCTTGGGAACGCGGGTCGGCCAGCAGGCGGAGAACCTGTTTCTCGACGACCTCGGGTTTGTCGAGTTCGCCCTTCGCGGCCAGTTCCAGCAGTTCCTCGTCGGGCATACTGGCCCACAGGAAGTAGGACAACCGGCTGGCGAAGGCGTACCGCTTCTCCTGCGGGCTGGTGGGCGCGCCGTTGTGCATCAGGAATTGCGGCGACACCAGCACCAGCGCGAGCGTCTCCCGCAGCGTGGCCTCGATCGTTTTCAGTTCGGGCTTGAGCGCGGCGTAGATCTTGGCGAACCGGGCCACCTCGTCGTCGGTGGCCGGGCGGCGGAAGGCCCGCGACACGAACCGGCGCAGCACCTCGTGGACGTACTTCTCGGGGTCCGACTCGCGGAGCGGCGAAGCGAACAGGATGCGCGTGTGGTGCTCGGGCGGCCATACGTCGGTCGGCGGCGCTTCAAACTCCATCCAGTCGATGACCGCGATGGGGAACTCGCGCGTCCGCGGCTTGCGGAACCCGTTCTCGTCGTTCAGCGTGCCGTCGTCGTACAGGTTCTGCGGCGTGATCGTCAGCGCGTCGGGGAGCGGCTTGCCCTTCTGGTTGCGGTTCGTCTCGAAGGGGAAGTTCTCGAGCCGTCCGCGGAGCTCGTAGACCGCGGGCTTCGCGCCCGCCTTCAACCGCACCGTCCCGACGGGCTCGATCCGGCGGGTGGAACTGTTCACGTTCAAGGCTTCACCCATCACCAACCGCAGCGGCATCTCGGTGACACCCGGCGGGAAGACGGCGGACGCCTGGAAGCGGATCCGGAACTCGCCTGTCTTGGGGAGGTCTGTGAACGTCGTGCCTTGGGACACGCTGAACCGCCCGGTCCCGCCCCACACGCCGAGTTGATTCGGTTCCAGTTGGTCGTTGGGGATCGGGGCCGGGGCCGGTTTCCACTCCTGGCGTTTCTTGAAAGCCTTCGGCTTTTCAGGGTCTACGATCGCGCTCGCAAGTGCGCGCCGCGCGGCTGCCCGGTAGGCGTCGAGTTGCTCCGGTCCGAGCCGCATGAACTCGGCCGTGTTCGTGAACGTGTACGGCTTGAACGGGTCTTTCGGGAGGTCGTCCACGAGCTTCAGCTCGAAGCCAATGAGGTCGCGCATGGTGTTCTGGTATTCGACGTTCGTCAGACGCCGCAGGTCGGAATGGACCGGGGCACCGGGGCCGTTGGCCGGTTTGCTGACGCGCAGCGCTTCGTCCCGCAGGGCCGCCCGGATCCACTCGGCGACGGCCTTGCGGTCGGCCGGTTTGGGTTGGTCTTCCGCCTCCGGGGGCATCGCCCCGCGCTCGATCATGTCCAGAACCTTGTCCCAACGCTTGGGGCCAGCCCCGGCCGCGAGGGCGCCCTTCAGCGCGTGCAGCGTGACGCCGCCTTTGCTGCGCTGCGGTCCGTGGCAGTCGACGCAGTACCGCTCGAAGAACGGAGCCACGACGCGCCCAAAGGACGCCTCGCGGTCGTCCGCGGCCGCCACGCCGGACGTACAAGTCGCGACTGCCAATGTCACCACGAAGTGACTCAGTCTGCCGGGGACTCGGGGCGTCGCGGGAGGTCGCATGCGGGGCACCGGTTGGTCAGGAGGCGTCGGCCAAGAACGCGACGAGCCCATCCGCGGAACGATTTGCGGATGGCGGGTGATACCGGACCCACAGTTCCGACTCGATCAATTCCAGTTCCATCACCGCGGGGCGACCGTGGTTGTCCCGCACGATGTCCACTCGGCCGTAGACCGGGACCGGGTGGCAGGCCGCGACGGCTCGCTCGGCCAGCGCGATCTGTCCGTCCGTCGGTCGGTACTCGTGGACCGTCCCGCCGTGGTCGTCCTGCACGCGGAAGTCCGCGCTCATGTCGTCCGCGGTGACGACGAGCGGTTCAACGGCTTGTCGGCGGCGACGAGCGGGCCGCACCAGACGAACACGACCAGGGCGACCCAAGGGCCGGTAAAGCGCACGGGTGACTCGCAAGGGTTGGTAGGAATCAAGTGAATCGGGTATGAGGTTGAAACACCTCCGGGGAGGCGGAGTTCTGCTCCGCGACGGCCCGACTCACTTCGCGCGCTTCGACTCGCACGGCCGGACCACCGCCTTCCCCGGCGCCTCGCCGAACGGGAAGGTTAAGGCTTCGGCCCGGCCGGCAGCGCCTCGGCGAACGCCTTGCCGACGGGGGCGAGAATCTTCGCCGCCCCAAGGTAGTGGTAGCCGCCGTTCGACACGCCCGCCTTCAGCCGCTTCAACTCTTCCTCTTTGAACTCCGCCGCGGCCGCCTTCTTGCGGGCTTCCTCCTTGGCCTCGCGGGTCAGCTTCGGATCCTTCTTGAACTCCGCGTCCAGCTTCCCGTTGAGCCGGTCCATCCGCTGCTTGAGGGCGTCCAAGTCGTCGTCCCAGAACGGGGCCGTCTCGACGGTGAACACGTTCCCTTTGAACTCGTCGAGCGCGCCCGGCTTCCGCTGGGCCTCGCGGAAGTGCGCCATCGGCGGCTTCTTGCCCTTCTCCAAGCCGTCAATGCCCATCACCCCGATGACGAACGGCAGCTTCGGTGCAGACAAATCCTTCCGCACGTCGCGGATCAGGTGGCCGAGCAGGTCGGCGTACAGGTCGTACCCGGCGGGCTTCATGCGGTCCGGGTAGACCCCGCCGTCGACGTAATCGTTGAACCCCTGGAACCAAACGAACCCGGCCAGCTCGTACCCCTGTTTCGGATCGTAGTCCGGCACCACCCGCTTGATGTCGCCGAGTACCTTCTTCACGTGGGCGATCATCTCGCGGTAGTAGACGCCGGTCGCCTTCACCTTGTCGGCCTTCACCTTCTCGATGTCGTCGCCGCGTTTCTTCCGCTGGGCCAAATCGGCCTCGCCCCACTCGAACGCCCCGCCGCCCGGCGGGCGGAAGTCGGTGTGCAGGCTGCGGCCGCCCCACGAGGTCTTGATGATCAGCACCGGCTCGTTCAGCCGCTTCTCCATCGTGATCCCGAACAGGTACTCCGGACCGATCCGCTGGCCCTCCGTGCCGAACGCGCCGAAGCCGACGGTGAGTTTACCCGTCTGCTCGCGCAGGTCGTCGTAGGCGTTGCCCTGGCAGCCGACGGAGGTGATCCACACCCGGTCGCACGCCTTCGGTTTGCCGTCCTTGTCCCGCATGTCCTTCAGCAGCGGGGCGGTCCCGGGGTCGTCGGCCAGGCTGTCGAAGGTGGCGACGTTGGCGTGCCCCTGCATGTTCGACTGGCCGGCCAGGATGAACACCTTGAGCGGCTTGTCGGTGGCAGGGGCGGGATACGCCAACAAGAGAACCGCGACGACGGCGACCGAAATTCGGAGAGGCATGAGAGGTCCCGTAAACGGACGGTGGTACCGATTCAACCGAGGAACTGCTTGATGGCCCCGGTCTGGTCGAGGCCGAACCGGGCCAGGCCGGGGTCCGGGTCGCCGTAGTGTTTGACCGAGTTGCCGTGCGCGTTCAGCAGCGTGGTGTACCAGTTGCCGAGCGTCTTGTGGCCGGGGTCGCCGTAGTTCGGCAGGCGGACGTACCGCCCGCGGATGTTCAGCTTGGCGTTCTTCCCCGACAGCACCACGAACGGGTACTCGGCACCGTGCGAATGGTGCGTCTCGCCGTTGTCCGGGAAGTAGAAGATCATCGTGTTGTCGAACACCGTGCCGTCGCCCTCCGGCACCTTCTTCAGCCGCGCCGCGATGGTGTCGACGAGCGTCATGTGCTGGCGGCGGACGGCGAACCGGACCTCGTCGGCGGTCAGCTTGCCGAACCCCTTGCCGTGCCCGACGTCGTGCAGGTTCACCTTCTCCGCTTCCAGCCCGGGCAGCCCGGTGTACTCGTGGCCGAGTTCGTCCACCGTGAAGGCGACTACGTTCGTCAAGCCGGAGACGAGGGCGGCCAGCAGCACCTCGACGTGCCCCCGCTGCCGGTCCACGGTGGTCATCTCGTCGGCCAGGTACTTGGCGTCCAGCTTGGGAACGTGCGGGCGGATGGCGTCGGCCATCGCGTCCACCTTGCGGTCCCGCTCGCGCACGGCTTCGAGAGAGTCCGCGTAGCTCTGCACCTTCGCGCGCTCGCTCCCCGGTGCCGCGCCGGCCAACTGGCCCTCGCGCCGGGCCGCGAACTCCAGCGCGGCCCGCCCGAGTTGCGACTGTGCTTGAACGCCCTTGTCGGTCGAGACCGACTTGAACAGCTCCTGGGCGGCCACCTTCGGCGAACCGAAAGCGTAGTTCGGCTGCTGCGGCCCACGGGCCGAGAAGCCGGTGGCGATTCCGTTCAGTGTGCCTCGCGCGTTCCCCCCGCCGAGCGGGAAGCAGGCCAGTTCGACGTGCTCCATCGGCGACGGGAACAGCTTGGCCAGTTCGAAATCGACCGTCGCCCACTTGATGGAACTGACCCGCTCGTTCGCCTTGAACACGCCGAGCGACGAGCACCAGGTGTGGTGCCCGGTGGTGCACATCTTGCCCGACAGCCCCTGAAGGATCGTCATGTCTGCCTGGTGCGCGGCCAGCGGCTTCATCCACGCGGGGAGTTCGTGCTTGCCGAGGTCGAGGTCCAGCGCGCCCTTCTTCCCTTCGGTCGCGGCCTCGTCCTTGCTCAGCGACGGCGGCACCATGACCGATGGGAACAGCCCGTTCCCCTTGTGCAAGAAGATGAACCGCATCGGCGGCTTCGCCCCGGCAGGCGCCGCGCGCAGCGGTCGCGGGGCCAGCGCGAGCGAAGCCGCGCCGAGGGCCGCGGTCGCCATGAAGTCTCGGCGGGTGGTCATCATCGGCTCCCCGGGTGTTTGCGATACATGAACGAGTCGGACGTCAGCAGCGACACGACGACGGCCTTGAAGCTGCCGCCGCTCTGGAGGTAGGCCCGGTCGGCGTCGATCAACGTCTTCGAGTCGGAGGGCAGTTCGTTGCGGCCCAGGAAGAACCGGAACGCGTGGCGGATGATCGACTGTCGCACGCGGTCCGATTTCGCCAGCCGGTCGATCAGGTCGAAGGAGTCTTTCACCGGGCCGTCGAGTTTCGGATCGCCCGTGCCAGTGAGAACCCCGGTCGCGTCGATCGGTTTCGTCTTGTACACGTCGAACGTGGACTTGCCGTTGCCGGCGGTGATGAGGTTGTCAGGGTGTTCGAGCTGCTCCACCTTTCGGAACCGGCCGAAGTCGTCGAACTGCTCGAGCGGGTAGCCGAGGTCGTTCATGCGGCTGTGGCACTTGGCGCACGCCGCCGCTTTGGTGACCTCGCCCACGCGCTCGCGGAGCGTCTTGTGCGGGTCGTCCGGCACCTTGGCGTCGACGGTGATGGGCACGTCCGGCACCACGCCCGCCAGCAGTTTCTCGCGGATCCAGCGCCCGCGGCGGATCGGGTCGGAGGCGGTGTTGGCGGAGAAGGCGATCAGCCACGCCGGGTGCGTCAGGATGCCCTTGCGGTCGGGCACCGGGAACGGCTGCACGGGTTGGTAGTCGAACACCTGACCAGCCTCGTACTTGCCGCCGTGACCGGGCATCGCCCCCAGGTTGTAGATCTCGGCGTGGTGGAACCGATTGCCGTGCGACCACGGCAGGACGGTGAACGGTGTGCGGCCCCGGCCGAAGGTGGCCTCGAAGTACGTCATGAAACGGAGCACACTGTTGTCGTGGTTGACCTTGTGCTTGCCGGGAAGCCCCTTCGGGTCGAGGTACTTCCGGATGACCGCGTCGTGCTCCTTCGCCACCGCCTCGGGATCCTTCTTCCAGTCGGTGTCCTTGAGCACCTCGTAGGCGGCCCGCCAGTTGTCGACCAACTTCTTGCCCTTGTCGTTGTCCAGCGGGTGGAACACGTAGTACCGGTCGGTGGTGAGCATCGTCTCGAACACGGCCTTGTCGGCGGCGAGGGCGTCGGCGAGGAGTCGGTCCGCTTCGTCGATGAGCATGCCCGCGGTGCCGGTGCTGCCGCGGTCGGCGTTGGTGTACACGTTCCCGGCGCGGGGCGTGTCCTTGAAGATCTTGTACGCGGTCGAGTAGCCGAAGAACTCGCGGAAGAAGCGGATCAGCCGCGGGTGCGGGGCGGTCGTCGGGGCGAAAAAGCCCAACGACTTGTCCACCGGCGCGGCGAAGTACGCCCTGTCGGCCAACAGGCGAAGCACCTCCCGCTCGTAGTCGGCCTTCGTGTTCAGTTTGCCGCTCTCGGCGGCCCCGAGCAGTTGGGCGTCCGGCCCGCGGTCGCCCAGCGCGTAGGCAATGGCGTAAGCGGCCTCGCGCGGCGCGAGCGGCGCGCGGCCGTGTTCGTCCGGCTTCCCCGCACCGAACTCGAGGCGGTACACGAACTCCGACTCCAACAGCACCGCCTTGAGCACCTGCCGCAAACCTTCGGCGTTCCCCGCGATTTTGACAGCCTCGCGACCGAGAGCGAGATACTGCGCGAGTTCGGCCGCGGTCGGCTCGCGCCGCAGCACGAGGCCGAATTGCGTCCGCACCGCGGCGAGCAGTTCGTCGTCGGTCGGCGCGGTCTTTTTGGCCACAATCGCCTCAAACGCGGCGGGCGTTGTTTTCGGTGCCCACTTGTCCTTCGGGTCCGCGGGCGCGGCCTTCGGGTCGCCGACTTTCACCCGCGCGGCTTGGAGTTGTTTCGAGGCGATCCACTCGGCGTTGTTGAGCATCACCAGCAGGTGGCCGCCGTCGAGCGGGGTGAGGTCGTAGTACCGCACGCCGGCGTGGTCCGGCAGGAGGAACGGGTTGGTGACGCCGTAGAAGCCGGAGCGCCGCAACGGGTCCCGTTCGCGGCCCTCCAGTTGGAACACGTCGAGGACGCGCTCCTCGAAGATCTGCGGGCTGACCAGCCAGCGGCGGGCGGGGGTGAAGGGCTTGTCCTTGTTCGACCCGTCGAACAGGGCGACGTGATCCACGTAGTTGCCAGCATCCGGGTAAGGCAGGCGGTCGTCGAGTTTGGACGCCTTGTGCGCGCGGAGTTCGGTGCGCACCCAGGCGGCCAGTGCGCGCAGTTCGTCCGCGCCCGGCTGTGCGGCTCGCGGAGGGGGCATCATCTTGTAGAAGAGTTGGTCCTGAATCTTGTTGAGCGTCTCGAGCCGGTCGCTCAGTTTGAGCTTGTCCAGCGCGGTCACGTCGACGTCACCCTTGCCGCCCTCGGCGTGACAGTCGGCGCAATGCGCGCCGAGCACGGCCCGCACCTCTTTCGGCACCGCGAACGCGGCCGGCCCGTCGGCGGCGCGCCCGGGGGCGGTGCAGGTCGTGAGTGCCAGCGCCGCCCAGAGGACCGGCGAGAGCGACCGCGGGCACAAGGCACCGAAGGGTGTTCGCATTGCGCGAGGTCCGTGAGCCGAAGTCGGGAGCGAGGCGCGGGCGGTAGGATACTATCTTGATGCCGGGAATTATCGTTTCTAAGAAAAACGGTAACGATTTTGGGAACGCCTTTGGGAACGCCTCATGACTCGCGAGCCGCGGCACGTCGCCCTGATGTTGGACCTGCAGTGGCCCTACAAGCGCCACACCGAGGTTTACGCCGGCATCCAACGGTTCGCGGAGGAGCGGGGCTGGGTCACGGTCATCGACGAGTTCGCGCACGACACCCTCCGCCGGAAGCAACGCGCCGCGGAGCGCTGCGACGGGATCATCGCACGGGCGAACCACCCGCTCGCACGGCACGCGGCCGCGCGCGGCGTCCCGGTCGTGAACGTGTGGCCCAGTTCGCCCGCCCGGCACCTGCTGCCGGGTGTGTTCCCCGACTCGGCCGAAGTGGGGCGCGTCGTGGCCGAGCACCTCCTCGCCCGTGGGTTCCGCGCGTTCGCCACGCTCACCTCGCCCAAGAACGCGGACAACGAGTTGGAAGTCAAAGGGTTCACGCGACTGGTGCGGGAAGCGGGGTTCGGGTGCGCGTCCGCGTTCGTCCCCCAAGACCCGTACCGCGACCTCGCGCAGTGGAAGAACGCCGTTCGACTGATCGACCGCGCGATGACCGCGTGGGGCCCGCCGGTCGGCGTGTACGTCGGGCAAGAGGTGTACGGCCGGCTGGTGGTGCAGGCGGCACAGCGGCGCGGCTGGCGCGTGCCGGCGGACGTGGCGATCGTCGCCGGCAAGAACCAGGAGGCACTGTGCGAGCACCCGCGGCCGTCGCTCACCAGCGTCGAGATCGGATACGACCGGATCGGCTATCAGGCGGCCGGGTTGCTGGACCGACTGATGGACGGGCACGAGCCCCCAGCCGAACCGATCCGGCTCGCCCCGCACGGTCTCGTGGTCCGCGAATCAACCGACTTCTTCGCCGTCGAGAACACCACCGTGGCCGCGGCGCTGGCGTACATCGCGGCGCACGGCCACCGGCCGATCGGTCCCGACGACGTCGCCCGGGCAGTGGGAGCCGAAACGCGGACGTTGCAGAACTACTTTCAGAAGGCACTCAAGCGCCCGGTCGCGACCGAGATCCGCCGCGTACGCCTCGAGCGGGCGAAGCGAGAGCTGGCCCAGAGCGATCGGTCGCTGGCCGTGATCGCCCGCGACGTCGGGTTCGGCACCATCCAGCGCCTGTACGAGGTGTTCCGCCGGGAGGTTGGTGTCTCCCCCGGCGAGTACCGCAAGCAGCGGTAGTTGAGGAGTGACGGGTGAGTTCCGTGGCTCGGCGGAGAACCGCGGTGCCGTTGCCTTTGCGCGGCACCGACACCGGATCAGCACCCGTCACCCGCTGAGCTGTCTTACCAGCTTCTGGAAATCGGCATTGGTTTTCACATCGCCTGTGCTGGCCAGAGCCGTCCAAGCTCCAGGCGACCCACACCGCGGGTCGGCCCACGGTCCAGCCTCCGGGTCCGAGCCCGTTGACTCACCGGAGTTGAGGTTCGCCCTATTACCGGTGGCGTGACGCACCGAGTGAATGCGCGCAGGAGCGGTGCTCCGCTGCACCCCGATCCGAAGACGGCCGTTGGGGTTGACAACTCCGCAACCCGCAGGATGATCGGGCAACCTTACCGACTGGACGGCCCGATGCTGTTGGCCCAGAGTACCTCCCTCAACCTGTTGAGCCGCCTCCGCGAGGGCGATCCGGAGTCGTGGCGGCGGATGAACCACGTCTACCGGCCGCTCATGCGGGCGTGGCTCCGGCCCCGCGGGCTCCAGCACGCCGACATCGACGACCTGACCCAGACCGCACTCGCCGTCGTCCTCCGCCGGCTCCCGGAGTTCTGGCACAACGGCCGCACCGGCGCGTTCCGCACCTGGCTCCGGGCGGTCGTCGCTAACGTCCTCCGGGACCACCTCCGCGCGGCCGACCGCCGGCCCGCGGGCGACGAGCGCCTCCTGGCCGACGTCGAAGACCCCGACAGCGAGTTGCACCGCCGGTGGGACGCCGACCACGACCGGCTCGTCCTGTTCGGGCTGATGGAGCTGGTGCGTCCGGAGTTCGTGCCGGCCAGTTGGGACGCCTTCCGGCGAACCGTCTTGGAGGGCCGAGCCACCGCCGAGGTCGCGGACGAACTCGGGCTTACGCCGAACGCCGTGCGGATCGCCCGGTCGCGCATTCTAGCCCGGCTGAGGGAAGAGGCGGAAGGATTCGTTGAGGTGACGTGAAACGTTCGGCGCGCACCCGGCCATATCTTTAACGGAACCAGGACGTTTCCGTTACCGCCGGCCGGAGTGCCCACTTTGACCGCCACACGCACCGCCCACCCTGATCCGAACAACCTCGCCGCTTTCGCCCGCGGCCGACTCACCGCCCTTGAAGCGACCGCCGTCGAGCGGCATATCGAAGGCTGTGACGCGTGCGGGGCGCTCCTCGACGGGCTGCACCCCGACACGTTTGCCTCCGCACTCCGGCACGCGGCACAGCACTCACCGCCGGCGTCAGTGGCCCAAGACCCGCCGACCCGCGCGGACCGCACCGAAGTCGCGACCCGCGAGGTACCGGTGGTGGCTCGGTACGAGGTTCTCGAAGAGATCGCGACCGGCGGAATGGGGGTCGTCTACAAGGCCCGCCAGCCGGGGCTGAACCGGACCGTCGCGGTCAAGATGGTGCTCGGCGACCACCGCCCCGGGCGCACGGAAGTTCTCCGCTTCCTCGTCGAAGCCGAGGCCGTCGCGGCGATCGATCACCCGCACGTCGTTCGCGTGTACGAGTCCGGTGAGTCCGACGGCCGACCGTACCTGGTCATGGAATATCTCCCCGGAGGCACCCTCGCCCGGCGGCTCCGGGATCGCGTCCGCCTCGCCCCACCCGAAGCCGCCGCGCTGCTCGCCAAAGTCGCGCGCGGCGTCCAGGCAGCGCACGACGCCGGGATCGTTCACCGCGACCTGAAGCCCGGCAACGTGCTGTTCGACGACCGGGGCGAACCGAAGGTCGCGGACTTCGGGCTGGCAAAGCGGGCCGGGAGCGACCTGACCCGGACCGGGGCGGTGCTGGGCACCCCAGCGTACGTCGCGCCGGAGGTCGCCGACGGGCGGGCGAAGCTCGCCGGCCCCGCCGCGGACGTGTGGGCGCTCGGCGTGATCCTCTACCAGTGCCTGACCGGTGAGCTGCCGTTCGACGGCCCGGACCCGTGGGCGGTCCTCTCCGCGGTCGCGAACCGGAACCCGCGCCTGCCCCGCACTCTGGTCCGCGCGGTGCCCCGCGATCTCGAAGTCGTCTGCCTGAAGTGCCTGGCGAAAGACCCGCGCGACCGGTACGAGTCGGCCGCCGCGCTGGCCGACGACCTGAACCGGTTCGGGGACGGCAAGCCGGTCCTCGCGCGGCCGGTCGGACCGGTCCGGTCCGGGGTCAAGTGGGCGCGCCGGCACCCCGCCGTCGCGGGGCTGTTGCTCGCCGTCGCTGTGGTATCGCTCGCCGGGTTCGGACTGGTCTTCGCGCAATGGGTGCGGGCCGAGGCCGCGACGAAGCTGGCGACCGACCGGGCCGACGGCGAGGAGAAGGCGCGCCAGAAGGTCGAGGACCAGAAGGAGGAATTGCAGGCCGCGCTCGACGCCGCGGAGGACGCCCGCCGGAAGGCCGCGGAGAAGCAGAAAGAGTTGCAGGCCGCGCTCGACTCGGCCGACCGGAACCTGTCGTACCACCAGATCGCCCTCGCGGACCGCTACCTCCAGGCCGGCGACGCGGTCCGCGCCGACCGCTACTTGGATGCCTGCCCGTCCCACCTGCGGCGGTGGGAGTGGTTCCATCTCAAGCGCCTCGGCCACCGCGAGGTGGTGCGACTGCCGGACGGCGGCCAGGCCCGGTACAGCCCCGATGGGAAGTCGATCGCCACCCTTCAACTGGGATCGGTCAGGGTGTACGACGCGGCCACCGGCGTGGCGCGGCACCACTGGCCGTTGAAGAAACTCCCCGAAAACCACCACTACCGGGGCGCCGATCTCGCCTACAGCCCGGACGGCAAAACGCTCGTGGTCGCCGGCAGCATCTTCCGCGACCGGTCGCTGGCCGCGCTCCAACCCGCCGGCGTCATCGCGCCGGAGCAGGGGGATTACGAGACGTTCGTCGCCGTGCTGAGCACCGCCGACGGGGCCGAGCAAACCCGCTGGGCGCTGCCGCTCAAGAGCGACATGCAATTCGACTGCCGGCCGACGTTCAGCCGCGACGGGGCGCGCCTCGCGGTCGCCACGAGCTATTATACCAGCAATGGTGTCACCGGAACCTGGGTGTACGAATCCGCCAGCGGAAAGCTCGTGAAGCACCTGAAGGACGCCGGGTTCCACGCGGCCTTCACCCCGGACGGCAAGCGGCTCGCGTACACCGCACGGGTCCAGCCGGCGCTCGAACGCAACGTGCTGTACGACAACCTCGCCCGCGTCTGGGATCTGGACGCGGACAAGGAGTGGTTCACAGTGCGCGAGAAGCTCAACCCGTGTACCGGGCCACACGCCTTCAGCCCGGACGGCAAACTGCTCTACTCCAAACACTGTTACGACCTGATCGTCCGCGAGGGGGACACCGGGCGCGAGGTCCGGCGGTTCACGAACGCCCTCGGCAACACGATGGCGCTGAACCCCGACGGCAAGTCGATCGCGACGGACGCGGGTGCGGCGGTCAAGACTCTCGACGCACTCACCGGCGAGCGGCGGGCGTGGTTCCCTGGGGCGCCGAGCGGGATCGCGCACGTCGCGTTCGACCCGACCGGGCGGTTCGTGATCGGCGGCGGTTGGGTCAACGCCCCTGCACTGGTCTGGGACGTCGGCCAGTCCCCGGCCGGGTTCGCGCTGCCCGGTTCGCCGTCGAACGCACTCGCGCAGTCGCTCAGCCCCGGCGGCACACTCCTGGCGACCCGACGCGAGAACGCGCGGAACGAGGCGAAGATCATCGATCCCGTCATCGAGATCGCGGACCGGGCGACCGGGACCGTCCGCCACCGGCTCAACGTCCGCAACACCGGGTTGTTGAATGACGCCCACGACTGGTACCTGCTCAACTCCAGCCCGATGGCGTTCAGTGGCGACAACCGGCTGTTCGTCGCCGCCGCGACGAACAGCGAGGTCCGGGTCTGGGACGTGGCGACCGGGAAGGTGGTGACGACGTACCGCGGGCACAAGAAGGTCGTCACCGACCTGGCGGTGACGCCGGACGGCAAGCGGGTGGCGACGTTCGGCCGCGACGGGACCGTTCGCCTGTGGGAGGCCGAGACGGGAAAAGAGCTGGCGACCTTCGCCGGCGAGTTCAGCCACCGCTCGCGGATCGTCCTCAGCCCGGACGGCAAGCGCCTCGCCGTAGCCGGCCAGAACGAACAGTTCTTCGGCTACGTCCGGGTATGGAACCTCGACGACAAGGGCACCCTCGAGGTCCGCGACGACGAGGTGAGCACGGTGTTCGGCGTCGCGTTTAGCCCTGACGGGAAGCGGATCGCGACGCTCAACCACTCCGGCAAGGTGCGCATTTACGACGCCGCCACCGGGAAGAAGGTGAGCGAGCTTCCGGGCCAGTCGAGCGCGACGCGGCAACTCGCGTTCTCGCCGGACGGCTCGCGGCTCGCGGTCCTCGGCTACCGGACGATCGAACTCTGGGATCCGACGACCGGGCAAGAGTTGCTGACGCTCACCGGCGTGCCGGATGGCGCCGGGTACAGCGGGCTGTTCTTCTCGCGCGACGGGCACCGGCTGTACTACCAGAATCAAGGTCCGATCCGGTGCTGGGACGCGACCCCCAGCGAAATCGTACTCCCCGCCCTGAAATGAGCGACGGTCAAGGAGGATCACACATGATCGCCACAGTAGCCCACCCCGACGCGGCCCGTCTCGCGGCCTACGCTGCCGGCCGCCTCGCACCGGCCAGCCGCTGCCATAGGTCGGTAACCGAACCCCCGTTAGACGGTTCACCTTGCGAAAATGTCGGGCTGATCGCATGATCCTTCCGGTTCGCCCGCGCCCCTGGGAAAGGAGTCCCGTATGGTCCGCCGGTTCACGCCACTCTTCCTTGCTGCACTCGCACTGTCGGTCGCGAACCCGCTCTCGGCGGCCCCGCCGCTCGCGCCCCCACCTCGCGAGGTGATGCAACAACCCAAAGCGACCGCGCCGACGGTGATCGGGCTTCCATTCAGCCAGACGTACGCCCCGGGGGCCAAACCCCTGCTCCCTTCAGACATAGGTCCTTACCCGCAGTACTTCCCCGCGCCGGGTGTCCTCACGGTCGGGTCGAAAGCGGCGGCGGGCGTGCCCGCGGCGAAGGCGCCCGCAAGGCCAGTCGGGGTCTGGGTCCGCGACGTCGGTCCGGTGAAGATCGTGTTGAAACTCACCGACGACCGGCTCACCGCGACGGCGATCTTCGCCTCGGGCGATGAGGCGCGCCCGGTGGTGCGGATCACCCTCGACGCCGATTACGCGGTCGCGAAGGACGGTACTCTGTTCGGCGTCGTCTTCGGTGCCGACGCCGACAACCCGATGCATGCCACGGTGGTGCGTCTGTTGGACGGGCAGCCGTTCGCCTTCGGCTGGCGGGTGGACAGCGACACACTCACGGTACGGAGCCTGAAATGTCTCGGTGCCGGACTGCGACCGGAGGCGACCGCCGAACCCGCCGACTTCGATGTGTTCGTGAACGGCCGGTACACCCGGATTGAGGAGGCGAAGCTCCCCGAGTGGGAGAAGAAGCTCGCCGCCGGCGCGGACCCGCTGATGAGCACCGTCGGCGCAGGGCTGACCGCGCCCTCGAGCAAATCCGCCCCTTCCACGCCGCCCCTGTTCCGTCACGTGCCGGGCAAGTGTGAAGCGCCTTCGACGTTACCCGCCGTGTCCGCACCGTCCGTATCGATACCGGCCGCGCCCGCCACGACGACCACGCCACCTGTGGTGTATGCTGATCCCGCCGCGGCACCTCAACCGTTGCCGGTAATCGCTCCACCCCTCGACTCACGCGGGGCGACACTCCCGCGCCGCATCGCGGCACCTCAACCGTTGCCGGAGGTCCCTACCCAAGCCGTGCCGCAGTCGCAGCCGCCGACCGCCGCGCCGTCCGCGAGTCTGTTCGGCCAGCCCGCTCCCCAACTCCCGGCGAGTACTCTTCCCCACGTCCCGCCTTCCCTCCTCGGCACCTGGACGCGGGACGTGGGCGCGTTCCGGGCGACGTTCAAGTTCACTCCGAAGCAGCTCGTCGTTCACATGCACGTGGACCCGAGCGCCAAGAAGGACTTTCAGGAACTGATCTTCATCGTGGAATACAAGCTCACGGCCGACGGGAAGCGCTTCGAGGGGACCGTAATCGGGGCTGACGTCAAGACCGGCAAGGGGGTTGCATTCATCGATGCCGACGACTCGTTGCGGGGGGCTCGCGAAGTAGACGACCAGCCGATGCGGTTCGAATTCCGAATCACCGAGGGCCTACTCCTGGTTCGTAACGTCAGTTTCGGGGCTGATGGCAAGAGTTGCGCATTGCTGAAACTCAACCTTCCGGGGGTGTACGCACTGGAAACGGAGAAGACCGGCCCCGTGATCGGGCAGATTTTGCCACCGCCGGTGGTCAACTCCGCTGTGCCCCGTGAACCCGCTCAGAACACGCACACGACCCATGTGGTCGAAGCCCCGGACATTCTGCTGATCGAAGTGCTGAAAGGCGTCCCCAAGCCGGCGTACCAACTCGAACCGCTCGACGTCATCCGCCTCCAGTGGGCCGACCCCGCGGCGATGGAACCCCTCCAGAACTCCTTCGTCATCCATCCGGACGGGATGATGAACCTCGGAACCAAAAACGGTGGCTGGGTCAAAATCGCGGGTCTGACCGTCGCTGAGGCCAAACTCGCCATCGAAAAATCTCTCGCGGCAAACAAGTTGAAAGCCCCGATCATCACGATCGATTTCGTGCAAACTGTAGTCGTCGAACAGCAACTCAGAGGTAGCCATTTGGTTCGTCCCGATGGGACGATCGGGCTGGGCGCTTACGGCAGCGTTCGCGTGGCGGGAAAATCCCTCGCCGACGCAAAGAGAGCGGTCGAGAAACACCTGAGCCAGTACCTCCTCGATCCCGAAGTGTCGGTGGAAGTGCAAGGCTTCAACAACAAGACCGAAACTCCCCGTGGTCTGGTGCCGATCGTCCCCGCTCCCACGTCCGCGAAGTCGGTCGAGCGACCGGGCTGTAAGGTCGAATCGAGCGGTCCGGTGCCGGTGCTGCCGCCGCTCCGCGAAGGCACCCTGCCCGAAGCCCCGACCCCGCCGTGCATCCACGAAGTCTTGAAGGCGCTGCCGCCCGCACCGCGGGGCGTCCCGTTCATCTTCGAGGTATCACGAGAGAACCTCGAACAAACCGCGCGGGTCGTGAAAGAACTAGAGGCCGAGAAACTCGATCTGCCCCGGTTCTACCCGCTCGTCGGTCCCGCCCGCGCGCACCACGCCACCTGGAAGTGTACCGTCACGTTCACGGAAACGATCACGAGCGACTACCCGTTCCCCTTCAAGACGACGCGCGCACGGGTCGAGGTCGTGCGCGTGCCCCAGATGAGTCTGTACTTGTATGTGGGGCCAGAGGCACCGGCGGTCCCGCCGGGCGAGCCGACGAAGCCCGCTCCGGCGCCGAAGTGCAAGAGCTGCGATCCGTCGCCCAAGCTACCCCCGGCGGGAACGCACCCGTTCCGCTGATTCGCGTGTCGCGGAGTTCGTCGCAGCGACCGCGGCCCGTCGGGTCAGTGGAGTTGACACCGCGAACCGGCACGGCCATTTGGCAAACAGAAGCGTTCCGAAAATTCTCTTTCGTCCCGCGCCAGTTCTCGGCCTCGATGGTGCCTTTGTTCTCGTGCAGGAGTGCCGACCCCAAGATCGACATGAACGCAGCGGGCGACACAACCAAGGAACCGGGATGCGGCCGCAAGGAAGGTACCGAATGCGAGCAGTCGTCGTGATCGCGGCGAGCATCGTGCTGGCGGGTTGTGTGAACCTGCGGTACGCGCCCGGAAGTTGGGGCGGTGGCTCCGCTGGACACGGCAGTGACACGACCGGCGGGCGGATCAATTACGGGGTCGCGCATTTAACGTTGAACGACCGCGTGTACTTCGTCCTGGTCTCGGAAGGAGCGAGCGGTTCGTCGTGCAGCAGTGGACCGCCGGCGTCCGGTACGCTCCGCGCGACAGACGGGCGCGAGGTGGAGTGGGCGTGCGACACGCGGAACGGGGGAACCGGCCGCGTGACCGTCGGCGCCGAGCGGTTCGAGTTGGCAGAAGGGAGCGTGTTCCTCGTCAACCTCCGCAACAGGCGCACGGTTGTCGAACAGATCGCCGTCGAGAGCGCACAACTTCAAGGCGGCTTCACCGAGGACCGGCTCAAGGCCGCGGCCGGGTCAAACGAGCGACTGGCGGCGTTCCTCAAGCTCTGCGAGACGCCCAAGTAGTGACTTCGGAGTTGCCCCCGAATCCCACTATGGCAAGGAGGCCGAACACATGCGACGCACGATCCACGTCGTTCTGATCCTGAGCTTGGTGTGCGCGAGCGGGTGCGCCACGGCAACGAACGTGAAACACGCGAACTGCAAACCGTTCGGCGGCACCAAGATGAACTGCGTCGAGTTCTGCGGCGGCGGGCAGAATGGGGCGTTCGCCGTGGGCCTCTTCTGGCCGCTCTGGCTGGCCGACAAGCCGCTCTCCTTCGCCGGTGATGTGGTCACCTTGCCCTACGTCCTCTGGCATCGGGAGGAGATGCGAAAGCACCCCGCACCGAAGGAGGAATCCCGCCCCGACCGACAGTCGTTCGCGTTCCGGGGTCACAAGAGCGCGGTCTACTCGGCGGCCTTCAGCGCCGACGGGCGCCGCGTCCTCACGTGCGGGGCGGACGACGCGGCCCGGCTCTGGGATCCGACGGCCGACTTTGAACTGAACGCGTTCCGCCACCCTGCGGCGAAGCCGGGGCCGTTCGGTAACGCCGGTCCGGCGCTGGCCCGGCTCAGCCCGGACGGGCGCCGCGTACTCACCGTGACCGCGAACAACTACGACCACGGGCCGGACGCCTGGCCCGGTTGCCAGTCTGCCAGCGCGGGTGAGGAACAGCGGGTCAACGAGTCGGCCCGACTCTGGGACGCTGAAACCGGGAAGGTCATCGCGGAGTGGACCCCCGACCACCCCGAAAAGATGGTCCACGGCGTCACCCCGTTCGGGGCGGCGTTCAGCCCCGACAGCCGACTGGTGGCGACCCCGTTCGGGTCCGAACTCGACCGCACCGTTCACGTCCGCGAAACCACGACGGGAAAGGAACGGTTCCGGCTCGCGGGTCACGAACACCCCGTCGTCGATGTCGCGTTCAGCCCGGACAGCAAGCTGATCGCCACCGCGTCTCTGGACCGGACCGCGCGAATCTGGGACGCGGCCACGGGAAAGTGCGTTCAGACACTGAAGGGCCACACGTCCGGGGTGACCGGCGTAACGTTCAGCCCGGACGGCCTGCGCTTGCTCACCCAGTGCGCGGGCTACACCCACCGCTTCGAGATCACGCCGAACGGCACCAGCGGCGGCGGCTCGGGCGTGACCGACGCGATCGCCCGCGTCTGGGACGTGAAGACCGGCGAACAGGTGCAGGAGTTAACGTGGGGCGGCTCAGCGCGTCGGGGCATCACGCTCGGTCTGCTCGGCGTCCACGTCGGCACCGGCATCGGAGACAAACTCGGGTTCGTTCGGACCGCCTCCTTCAGCCCGGACGGTAAGGGCATCCTGACCGCGGGGACGGTCGGCTCGTCATCCGGCGGGGACGAGCGGCACCCGACGGTCTGGACCGTCGCCGACGGGAAGCGGGGAGTCGCGTTCAAAGGCGAAACGTTCCGCGACGTGCTGGCGGCCGCCTTCAGCCCCGACGGCAAATACGTTGCGACCGCGGGGAAGGACGGCGTGATCCGGGTGTGGGACGCGGCCACCGGGAAGGAACGGCTGACGCTCCGCGGCCACACGAAGCTCGTGCGGGCGGTCGCGTTCAGCCCCGACGGCAACCGCCTGCTCACCGCGTCGGACGACGGTACCGCGGGCGTGTGGGACGTGAGCAAACCGTAATCGAACGTTCGGCGCGCGACTGTGTTCTTCAGGTGTCGCCGATGGGTAAGACACTCAACCTCCTGGGAGAAGACTGATGCGAATTCCAACTATACTTCTGGCCTGCGTGGTGCTTTTGCTTGGTGCGGTCGGTGTTCAAGCCGAACCCCCGACGGGCACCTGGAAGATCAACGCGAACGGGCACGAAGGGGAACTGGTCATCGACAGCGTCACAGACGGGAAGGTCGAAGGCACGCTCCTCGGCGACAAGATCCGCGGCTTCTACGACGAGAAGAGCAAGTGTCTGAGCCTGATCCGACTGGGCGCCGACGGGAACACCAAACAGACCTACAAGGGCTACCTGTTCCTCAACCCGGAGGAGAAGCAGACCAAGTACAACCTCGCCGGGACGTTTCAGGTCTTCGGCGGCGAAGGCGGCGCGGGGGTGGAGTACGGCTGGTACGCCCACGTCACCAAGGCCAAAGAGTAGCGCCCGGACCGCCACACAGATCTGAACATCATTCACACGGAGGTGAGCATGCGCCTGTTTCTCGTATCGACAATACTCCTGGCCCTTAGCGTGGGGGCCGTCCGCGGCGGTGAGCCTGATCAGGAGGTGATTTGTGTTTCACAACGGAGCAAGGTGTTAAGTCTGTTCCGGGTGAACCTCCAAACCGGGGACGCGAAGAACCTGACCCCGGAGAAAGGCCCGGTCGCCTTCCCGGCACTCAGTCCGGACGGCAAGCGGGTCGTGTTCGCGGCTTCGTGGGACGGTGGACAGAACCTTCACGTGACCGACGTGAACGGCCGGAATCCGAAACGAATCACCAAGCTGTCGGCCGAGCAATTTCCCACGCTCGCGACGTGGTCCCCGGACGGAACCAAGATCGCCTACATGCGCGGCTTCCTCGCCCGCGACCCGGAAGTCGTGCTGATTGACGCCGACGGCACGAACGAGAAGGTACTCGGCGACAATCTGGGCGAACCGTGCTGGTCCCCGGACGGCAAAAAGATCGCCGTGGTCGCGCGCATCGGTGGTGCGTTCCGGCTCGGCGTGATCGACCCCGATGGCAAGAACCTGAAACTGTTTGAAACCGGGGCGAAGAATACGCGCGGGCAGGTCCACCCGTGCTGGGCGCCGGACGGCAAGCGGATCGCGTTCTCGGACGTGATTGACGGGGCTCAACAGATCTTCATTTGCGACGCCGACGGCAGCAATGTGAAGCGGGTGACCAACATCCCGCCGGACTGTACCAGCCCGTCCTGGACCCCGGACGGCAAGCGGATCGCGTTCGCGGCGCACCAGGCGAAAATGATGGGGCTCTTCTTCATTCGGCCGGACGGAACCGGTCTCGAGCAAATCGACGCCACGCAACTCAGCGCATCGACCCATCTGGGCCGGATTTGCTTCCTCCCGCCGACACCAAATTCCGCCGCGAAGGTCCGGGAACTGGCCCACGACCCGAAGCAGGGCGGGCGCGCGACGACGGGCAAGTCGCTCGAGGTTTGCACCACGCGCGAACAGTTGGAGCAGAAGCTCGGCAAGGCGAAGGCCGACGCGCTCTGGAAGCAGATCGATCCGAAGGCGGAATCGGTTGTCATCGTCGGCTACGTGGACCTCGGGCTCGATCCCGCCAAGGAAACCTTCGACGTCCGGCTCGCCGACGCCGGCGGGGTGCCCGTCGCGCTGTTCAAGTATCGCCACACCGGGACCGGTGTCGTGCAAGTCGGCGCGGTTGGAAGTGAGGGTCGGTTCAAGGTGTTTGCGGTCCCGGCTGGAACCGCTGTCGGGTGGGATCGAGAGTGACAGAGGCGTCCCGGCACCGAGTGAGACACGGCCGTAATTCGTGACCGGCGCTGTTCTGAGCCAACCGCGAATGGAGCGCCGAAAGTCAGAAGTCGCTGCACGGGAGTTGAGGACGGGCACCGGGTATGGAACTCTTCACCGACTCGCTGCTGGTTCTGATCGCGGCCCCGGTCGTGCTCGCCCTGATCGGCGTCGAGATCGTCGCGAACCACCTGCACGACCGGCACGATTACACCGTCAAGGGGACGCTGACCAACGTCTCCCTGGCCGCCGTGAACGTCGGGTTTGACGTGCTGATGCGGGCGGTCTGGTTCGCGGCGCTGAGCTGGGCCTTCCGATTTCACGTCGTCCGAGTCCCGAACCCGTGGGCCTACTGGATCGCGCTGCTCGTCCTTCAGGACTTCGCCTTCTACTTCCTTCACCGGGTCGATCACTCGTGCCGGCTGTTCTGGGCGGTCCACGTCACGCACCACTCGGCGGCGGAGTTCAACCTGACCGTCGGGTTCCGCCCATCGGTGCTGCAACCGGTCTACCGGTTCGCCTGGTTCGTGCCGCTCGCGCTGCTGGGCTTTCGACCCGAAGACGTCGTGCTCATGTACTCCGTCACCCAGCTCTACGGGGTTCTGGTCCACACCCGGTACGTCGGCCGGCTCGGCCCGCTGGAGTGGATCCTGTGTACCCCGTCGCACCACCGGGTTCACCACGGCACCAACCCGCAGTACATCGACAAGAACCTGGGCATGGTGTTCATCGTTTGGGACCGGCTGTTCGGCACCTTTGCGGACGAGAACGAAGAGGTGCAATTCGGGGTCGTCGGGAGCGCCCCGACCCACAACCCGGTGCGGGTGATCTTCGGCGAATGGGTCGCCCTCCTGCGCGACCTGCGCAAGCCGGTCCCGCTCCGGGCCAAGCTGATGTACGTCTTCGGGCCGCCCGGTTGGAAGTACGCCGGGCAACCGGTCGAAGAGCGCGCCGCACCACCCGCGCCCTCACCGCCCCCGTGCTTGTGAGTGGTGCCGTGCGACTCGGGCCAGGTGGCGGGCGATCACGGCAAAGGCGGCGTACTGCCAGACGCCGTAGACGAGTGGCGCGAACGGCCCGGCGGTCATGAGCACCGCGGCCGCTACGAAGCACGCGAGGCCGAGCACATAGAGCTGGCCCCAGTAGAGGCGGCCCTGGGCGAAGAACATGACCCCGTAGAGCACCGACGAACTCGCGAAGAACCGGTCCACCTCGACCGCCCGGACCTCCCCGCCGGGCGGGCAGTGGTTCGCGAACAGCAGCACCTGCCCCAGCGAGATGCCGAGCCAAAAGAACAGAATCTCGCGCTCGCGCGGATCGAGCCGGGGCATCCGCGCGCCCACGAAACACGGAACCCACGTCGTGACCAGCGACGCGGCGAGGAACGCGCCCCAGAAGGTCCACGGGGCCGTCGCGTCGCGCGTGACGGCGTAGAACCCGAACCCGGCGAGCAGGTGCGCGAGCGCGACGGCCGCGAGCAACCGCGACCACGCCCGTGCGCGGCCGAAGTCGATCGCCCGGTCGAGCTTCCGCTTCAACCAGTCGCCCCAGCCGAGCTGTTCCGCGAGCGGCACCTCGTCGGCGAGAAAGCGCGCGAGATCGTCGGCCAGCGCCTTCGCGCTCGCGTAGCGGTGCCGCGGGTTCTTCTCCAGGCAGCGCAGGCAAATCGCCTCGGCCGGGCGCGCGACCCCAGGGTTGGTTTCCCGCGGCGGAACCGGTTCGTCGTAGGCGACGCGCCGAATGGTTTCGAGCGGGGTTTCGCCGTGGTGGGGCGCGCGACCCGTGAGGAGCGTGTAGAAGACGGCCCCGAGGCCGTACACGTCCGCGGCGGGACCGGCCTGCACGGCTTCCCCGGCGGCGAACTCCGGCGGCATGTACGCCGGGGTGCCGAGCACCTGACCGTCGGACGAGAGCGTCGCTTCCCCGGACCGCTTCGCCAGACCGAAGTCCGTCACCTTCGGTTGGCCGTCGGGCGTCAGCAGGATGTTGGCCGGTTTCAGGTCGCGGTGAATGACCCCTTGCTCGTGCGCGTGCTGTACCGCCAGCGCAACCTCGCGCACGATCCGCGCCGCCTCGCGACAAGGCAACGGCCCGCGCAGCGCCCGCGCGGCCAGCGTCTCGCCGGGCACGAACGCCATCGCCAGGAACGGCCGGCCGTCGTGGCTGCCGACTTCAAAGATGGGCACGATGCCGGGGTGATCGAGCCGGGCCGCCGCGCGCGCCTCGGCGAGCAACCGCTCGGCGGTGCTCGGCTCGTCCGCCGCCAGCAGCTTGAGGGCGACCGTGCGCCCGAGTAGCGGTTGCACGGCTCGGTAAACGACGCCCATTCCACCGCGACCGATCTCCTCCTGAATTCGGTAGCCCGCGATCGCGTCCTCGGCGAGAGAACGCGCCGGTGGTGTCGAGACGAGCCAGCGCTTGCACTCCTCGACGTGCTCCGCCGTTTCAAAGTAGGCCGCCAACTCTTCGCGGAACTCTGGGTTGCGGGCGAGTAACTCCGCGCGGTCGGGCGCGGTGCCGGCGTCCTGGGCTTCGAGATGTGTCCGCAGGATCGTTGCCAGTCTGGGGTCCGCCTCCCCGAAGGTGTCGGGCATCACTTCTCCCGCAACTGCTGTCGAAGAGCTTTCAGGCCGCGGTACAGCAACCCGGTCACCGCGTCCGGAGTCGTCAGCAACTCGTCGGCGATTGCCGCCACGGACCAGTCGTGCCAGTGCCGCAGGATCACCGCCTCGCGCTGGTTCTCCGGGAGCGCGGCGAGGGCGAGCGCCACCCGCGCGGTTTCCTCCTCGCGTTGGAGCACCGTTGCCGGGGTCGTTTGATCCGACGCGAGCCAGTGCGCGAGACGGTGCGAAGAAGCTTCGACCGCTTCGCGGTTCACGTCCCGCTTGGCTCGGGTGAAGTCTCGGAGCAGGTTCGACAGGTTGCGGGCGAGGATCTGTTTGAGCCAGGCGTAGCGCTCGCCGGCGCTGGACCCGCGGAACTGGTCCCAGTCGCGGTGCGCTTCGAGGAGCGTCTGCTGGACGACGTCCGACTCATCGAGTTTGGCCCGGAGCCGCGGGTCGAGGCCGACGCGGGCCAGCACCCGCAGGTACTCACGGGCTTGCGCGAACAAGTTCTCCGGCGTGATCGAGTCGCTCACGCACTCCCCCCAGCGGCGTCACCGGAACCGGCTTCGTGTTCAGCCTACGGCTCGAGGGCACCGGATCGAGTACCGGCGTGCGATCGGCGCGCGGCAACAGTTCCGCGTAGCGCCCGAGACGCTGCTCGAAGTGGCGCTGGTAGAACTCGGGTACCGGCACCCGCGCGCCGTCGTGGAATGCACGGAACCCGCGATCCGTTTCGAGCAGCCGCAAGATGGTCCGGGTCTCCGCGGCCTGTTCACGGAACGAGAGCGTCTGCACCGCGTGAGCGAACCGGACCGCGACCGGCGCCGGACTCGCGACCCGGCGCACGAGTGCCGACCAAGAAGTAATCGCGCTCTGGATGCGAACCAGGTGACGGTAGAGCGTAACCGGGTCGTAGTGCTTGAGCGTGGTGACGAGGTACGGCGCGCAGTAGCACGCCAGCGGCATCCCCGCGAGGATGCGCCCGTCGGCGCGATACCGGTCGAACAGTGGAGTGCCGCCGTAGGGCGTCGGGATGTTCACATTCGGCCACACGAACGGCAACCGGCGCACGAAGTCGATGGTCAGGTTCGCCGGTTCGCTCCCGCGGTCCTGATCGGAGCCGAACAGGAAGTTCGCTTGCAAACCGGGCACGAACCGGTGGAGCGCGCGGAACCGCTCTGCGACGTAATCGAGCTTGGCCGAACCTTCCCTGCCGTTGGCGAGCGACTTGTTGCCGTAGTCGAACCACGACTCCACACCCGGAGCGACGTACAAGCAGTTCGTGCGCTTGAGCCGGGCGAGCCGGTCGTCGCGCAGGATCGAGAGCGAACACTCCATCACATAGCGGTTCGGCTTGCCTTCTTGGGTTTCGATCACGTCCATCGTTTCATCGAACCGCACCGCGAAGTTGGGGTCGTGGAACGCGATCAGCGCGTTCGGGTCTTGCCGGCGGATGAACTTCAGGTCCGCGGCCAGATCAGCGGTCGGCAGCGGCGTGTACCGCGAGTTCCACTCGGTGCAGAACTCGCAGGTGTACGGGCAGCCCAGGCTACTGAAGACGGCCGCGACGTTGAACCCGTACCGCCGGCCGGGTCGGAACCCCGCCGCGACGACGTCCGAGAACCGCTCTTCAATACCAGGAAGCGACTTGGGCCGCTGGCTCGAAACGAACAGCGGCGGCGCAAAGCGGTTCGCGAGGATGTCGTCGATCAGGCTCTCGTCGCACTCCCCGACCACGAGGTCGAAGAACCGCAGCGCGTCGGCCGGGACGCATTTCGCGTGCGGACCACCGAGGACCGTGCGGACGCCGCGCTCGCGGTAATAGCGCGCGAGCGCATAGGCCAGGCCGCTCGCTTGCGTCGTCGCGGAGATGAACACCGTCTGCAAATCGTCGGGCAGCAGGCTCGCCGGGTCGGCCTGACCGTAGTAGGTGGCGTAGTGCGTGCGGTGCCCGCGCCGCCGACACCACGTCGCGACGACCTGGGGCATCACGCTGTACAACACCTTCCGCATGGCAAGGGCGATGTTGCGGCCGCGCCACTCCGGCGGCACGGTGTACGCGATCAGTTCGATGACGCCGACGTTCATGGTTTTCCATCCCGCCTCGGGTAGCCCAGGAGTATAGGCACCGGCGCAATCGAAAATCGGCGCGGAATCCCGAAACGGAACCCGCCTCGCAAAAATCGGCGGGAAAGGCCGAGGGTAACCTGGTTGTCGGGATGTCAGGTTCCAGTTTCACGGGGCCAATAACGAGGGCCGAACATCGGTGGGCTCTGCTCCACCTTCGTCAATGGCAGGATGACGCAAGAGTAGATCATGGCCTCTTTCCCACGTCTTTCGCACACTCGGTCACAGAAATGGCCCTCCGACAATCCGGGACGGTCAGCTTTGTTCATCGTCCCAGCTACGACCTCACGGCTTCGGTTCCACGGGCGGTGGCATGGCTGGCGCGGTCGGACCGGGTTCCGTGCGCGGTAGCACGGTCCCGGCTCCGGCCGGCCCGTCGAGGCCGAGCGCGGCGCGGTAGTTCGCGACCGCCCCGAAGTACGCCCCCAGCACCGCGACGACCTTCACCCGCGCCTCGGCCGCCGCGATCTCCTGAAGGTTCAACTCGACCAGGCTCGTCTGCCGGCCCTTGAACGATTCGGTTTCCAGTTCCAGCACGCGGACCGCGTGTTTCAACTCTTCGCGCGCCTTCTCGACCCGGCGGTAGGTCAGCACCAGTTCCGACACCGCGTCCTGCACCTGCGCGGTGATCTCGTCGCGGGCGAACCGCTCTTGCGCGAGGAGCTGGGCGAGCTGCGCCTGCGCCACGTTGGTCAGCCCGCGGGCGTTGCGGAACGGGAGCGGCATCTCGAACGTCGCCCCCACTTCGGCGGTGGTACGGTCGGTCGCGAACGGCCCGGTGCCGGTGAACGTCTTCTTCGCCGCCCCGGCGTCCTGCGCCACCTGCGCGTACGCGTTCAGCGCGGGGGAGAGTTGGTTGGTCGCCAGTTTCAGTTCGACCGCCCGCCGCTCCTTCTCCAGTTGGAACCGGACCAGTTCCGGCCGTTGTGCCAATGCCGCAGCCACGTCGGATGGGAGTTGCGCTGTCTCGGGCGGGGGCGGAATAAGGTCGGGGAACGAGGGGAGCAGCCACTCGGCCGAAGGTACCACCGGGTTTCCGGCCGAGTCGCGGAGGTACAACGACAGCCGGAGCGCGGACTGCTGAAGCGCGCGGTCGGCCGCGAGCAGCGTCTCCTCGCGGCTGGCGATGAGCCGCCGGTTGAGCACCGGGACCGCTTCCCCCACCAGCTTCTCTTTGAACCGCTCGTCGAGCAGCGCCTGGCGCGCGCGGGCGAGCCGGACCAGGTCCTCGGCCACGCGGTACTGCGACCCGGCTGCCTGCCAGGCCCAGTAGGACTGCGCCGCGGCCCGCTGGAAATCGAGCCGGGCGCGGCGCACGACCGGGTCGGCCAGGCGCTCGCCGATCTGCGCGGCGCGGAGCCGGGCGCGGCGCGGGTCGATCTCGCGGTTCTGGAGCAGCGGCACGTTCACGCCCGCGCGGTACTCGCCGCCGTCGCCGGTCTTGCGCTCGCCATAGTAGATGGGGAAGTTGCCGGTGCCGAGGCGCCACCCGGCGAACGTGGACACGCCCCCGAACGTGTGTTGGTTCAGCGTGAAATGGAATTGGTAGGGGCGGCGGGTTTGTAAACCTCGCGAGGTCATTGTAGCGATTCCGAGGTTACGGGTTCCTCTTCCCTGTTACGTGACACCGGGGTGAGTGTCGGCAGTTCGATGCCCAGTCGTACGCACAGGTCGAGGGCCGCGTCGTAGG
>SXGU01038128.1_pt1 | contig 44880 bp, 1 predicted proteins | sample 3174531 | NCBI WGS metagenome assembly SXGU01 (sample SAMN11356863, study PRJNA531348) | freshwater metagenome | isolation source: freshwater sample F1-140 | place: China: Fuxian Lake, Yuxi | collected 2017-12-25 | reverse complement strand
CGTCATCATATCAGCGTCATCATATCAGCGTCGGCGTTAATGCGGATACTCATTGGTATACGCGCCGTCAACCACCGTGGTATTCACGGCCTGTCCCGTGGGTTTGAGGACAATCTTGATGTTGTAGACCCGGGGCGGGATGGGCGCCACATTTATCAACTCGTGCTGCCCCTCCGCCGCATTCACCGTAATCTTGAAATTAAAGGAATCGCCGTCCATAAACGGCAACTTGCGAATGCCCACGCCGGCGACGTCATTCTCACCCACAATAAAGCGCTCCGGCGACTTGGAAATCATTTGCATCATCATTTCGCGGCACACATTCACGTCGGAGGCGTCGGTGTTTGTCAAATACTTGTTGCCAAACGGGTCCACGCCAAAGGTGAAGCCGGACGGGTCGGTGACGCTGGCGGTGCTGACTGAATCCAGAATGCCCTTGATGTGCATCCAAATGTCGTGTCCCTTGGCCGCCACATCCTCCGCCATGGCGGCTTCGTTGTGAATCAAGTCCAGGCCGTGCACGCTGTTAAAGAGGCGGTGCGCAACGTAGCGCAAAAAGTCGTGCTTGACCAAGTTCTTGTTGCTGGCGTACGTGTCGCCGCTGGCGGTGACAAAGGTGGCTGACATTGCGCCGGACGACTCGGCGGCATCCATCATGGCGTGCGCCGGGTTCAAAATGGTGTTCTGCGGCCAAGACGACATGAAGGTGTAGTAGTGCAAGTCCGCCGACGCGTTGTTGTCCACGTCGCTGGCGTCGGTTTGGAAGCGGAACACGTTCTGCATGTCGGCGGTGTTGACGTAGAACACGGCGTTGCAGGAGACGTCGGGCAACGGCAATTGGTAGCCGCCGGCATTTGCGCTGGCATCCAACTGAATGGTGTAGTTAAAGGTGTTGAGCGCAAAGTCCATGGGCGCCATGTAGACCGCAATGATGGAGCCCGCCACCAGCCGGAAGTACAAGCCGTCTATGACGATGACTTTGACGGGTTCGTGCGTGTCGGCGTCATACACCGCCAATTCGTCGCTGTAATAGCGGCGTTCTGCGATGGTGACCACTTCCAGGGTGGCAGCCGGGACCACAAAGGCGTTGACGTACGCGGTGTCCACTTGCACCACCTTGTTTTCGGGGATGGGGAGCACGGCGTAGTTCTGGGTGTCGTAGCCCGGCACCACGCTCAAATTCTGGAAGGCAATCGGGCTGAGCGTGGCGGCCAAATTTTCTTTGGCAATGGTGGTGAGTGACGTGACTTCGGACGTGGTGCGGTTCAGGCTGTTGCGCAACAGCTGCAGCCGCTGGGCGTCGGACAATTCGGTGCCGCTCAAATCTGCGCCGGCCACCACGGCGCCGGTCAAGTTGGCGCCGCTCAAATCCACGCCCGCAAGTGTGGCGCCGGCAAAGTTGGCGTTGCGCAAGTTGGCGCCGCTCATGTTGGCGCCGCTCAAATACGCGGACGACAGCGTTGCGCCGCTGAGGTCGGAGCCCACAAATGAAATGCCGGTTGCCACCGCGCCGCTCAAATCGGCGCCGCGCATGATGACGCCGGATGCAATGACGCCGCTCAAATCGGCGCCTCTGAATGAGGAGGACGTCAAGTTGGAGCCGGCAAGGTTGGCGCCGGTCAAGGTTGCGCCGGCCAAGTTTGCGCCGGTTGCCACGGTGCCCGTCATGGTTGCGCCGGCCATGTTTGCGCCGGTTGCGGTTGCGCCGCTCAAATTTGCGCCGGCCATGCTGGCGCCCACCATGCTGGCGCCGCTCAAATTGGCGGACGTGAGGGTTGCCAAGTTCATGCTGGCGCCGTTCAGCAGCGCGCCCAGCAAGCGCGTGAGCGGCAGTTTTGCGCCGTTGAGGTTGATGTTATTCATCTTGGCGCCGGACAAGTCGGCGTTGGTCATGGTGGCGCCGGACAAATCTGCGCCGGACAAATCGGCGCCCCGCAGCGTGGAGCCGCTCATATCTGCGCCCGTCATGGTTGCGCCGCTCAAATTGGTGCCCGACAAGTTGGAACCCGTGAGGGTTGAGCCCGACAAGTTTGCGCCGGACAGCACAGCGCCGCTCAAATTGGTGCCCGACAAATCGGCGTTGGAAATGTCTGCGCCGCTCAAATTAAAGCCGCTCAAATCCGTGCCGCCGCCGATGGCCACCAAGGTTGCGGTGGTGGATGCCGCCGAAAAGTTGGCGGTTGCGGCTTGGGTGGCGGTGATGACGGAAGAGCCCGCGCCGGTGAGTGTGACCAGGGAGCCGGACACCGTGGCAACCGCCACATTGCTGCTGGTGTATGTGAATGCGCCCGGGGACGGCGACGTTGGCGGCACGAGCGTGAATGACGCATCGGAAGCCAAGCCGTATTGTTTTGCGGGAATGCTGAACCCGGACAGCAGCGGCGCCGCCTTCAACACATTCACAAGGGTGGTGTATGTGCGGGCGTTGTAATTGGCGTCCGCGGTTTGGATGGCGGTGAGCGTGGCCGAGCCTGCGCCCACCACGGTGATGAGCGTGCCATTCACGGTGAACACGGCGCCGTTGCTGCTGGTGTAGTTGATGGCGCCGGTAGACGTGGAGGACACGCCGCCCAGGCCCACGGTAATGCCGGCGTCGTATGTGATGGTTGGCACGGTGAAGCCGGACAGCGTCGGCGTGCCCTTGGCCACCACGAGGGTGGTGGAAACCGTGCCCGCGTAGTACAGCGCCGTTTCCGCGACGGCCAGTGTAATGACGGTGGACCCGGCGCCCGCGATGCTGACGACGGCATTAGCGCCAGCACCAGCATTATTGCCGCATATGTCCGCAACGGCGGTGTTGCTGGATGCCCACGACAGCGCGCCGCTGGAATTCAGGGCGGGTGCCGGCACCACAAACGACACATCCACGGCGTATGTCTTGACCGGGATGGAAAAGGCGGCAAACGCCGCGGCTGCTTTATTCACAGTGACCGACACAACGCCGCTGGCGTCGGTGAAGTTGGGTGTGACCGGCAAGTCCGCGTGCAGGGTAAAGGAGCCGGGTGCGTGCACCAAAATCTTTACGACGCCATTTGCGCCGGTTCCGGTGCCGGTGATGCGCCGCCCGGCATTTGCGACCGTGGCCACTGCCGTATCCGAGGTGGAGTACACCACGGCATCGGGGTCGGAGGACGTGGTCAGCGCCGGCACATTGAACGAGGTGTCCACATTCCACACCTTGTCTGGGATGGCGGCAAAGGCGGACAGCGTGCCAACGCCGCGATTCACGACGAGGGTTGCTGTGGCGGATGCGGCGTTGTAGTTGTTGGACGCGGCCTGCGTGGCGGTAATGACGGCAGTGCCTGCGCCCACGACCGTGACGACCCACCCGCTGTTGCCGCTGCCGTCTTGTGCCACTGCCACGGTGGCGACGCCGGCATTCCCGGAGGAATACGTAATGGTTCCGTCGCCGGTGGAGTACAAGGGGCTGAGCGCAAAAGAGGCATCCACGCTGAATGTCTTGGCGGGGATGCTGGCAAACGACACCGAGGGCGTGGCCTTGGCCACGGTGAGGACGCAGGTGATGGACCCGGCGTCAAAGTCGGCGGTTGCGGCTTGGGATGCTGTGATGACCGCGGACCCTGCGCCCACAATGGTGACCACGCCCGTTGCCGCCACCACGGTTGCCACGCCGACATTGCCGGAGGAGTATGTAATCACGCCGCTGCTGTTGCTGGTGGGCGCCGAGAGCGTGAATGCGGGATTGCCGTATATTTTTGACACGGCGGGGAAGCCGGCCATAACGGGGCGTCCCTTGCCCACCGTGAGCGTGAAGGCGACAGAGCCGGCGTTATACAGGGGCGACGCCGCTTGGTTTGCGGTGATGACGGTGCTGCCGACGCCGACAATGGACACCACGCCGGTGGTGCTTCCCACGGTGGCAACGCTTTGGTCGGTGCTGGTCCACGTAATGCCGCCGCTGCTATCGCTGGCCGGCGCAATTGCGGCAAACGACACATCCACGGAATACACCTTGTAGGCGTCGCTCAATGCGGCAATGGTGGGGGTGCCCTTTGCGACGGTGAGGACGGAGGACACGACCGCCGCCTGCCAATTGGCCGTTTCTGCTTGGGACACCGAGAGGACGGCCGTGCCGACGCTGACCACCGCACACACGCCGGAAGACGCGTCAATGGTGGCCACGCCCGTCGCATTGCTGCTGTATGTCAGCGCGCCGTCAGAATTGGTGGTGTGCAGCAGCGCAAAGGACGCGTCTGCCACCAAGCCGTAAGTCTTGGCCACGCTGGCAACCACGGCCAAGGACGGCGTGCCCTTGGCAACAGTGACAGTCATAGTAGTAGACCCGGCATTCCAGTTATCCGTGGAAGCCACGGACGCGGTAATGACGGCGGAGCCGGCCCCGGCAACTATACCCCGCCCACCAGCCGCCACCGAAACCACGCCCGCATCCGACGAAGCATAGGAAAATGTGCCGTCGCTGTTCACGCTGGGTGGCACAAAGGCAAAGGACGCGTCAGCGACCAAGCCATAGGTCTTGGACACGTCGGCAAAGGCGCCAAACACGGGCGTGCCCTTCAATACGGTGACGGTCATTGTCTTTGTTCCAGAAACCCAATTGGCGGTTTCAGCCACGGACGCGGTAATGACGGCGGAGCCCGCGCCCGCAATAATACCGCGCCCACCCGCCACCACCGAAACCACGCCCGCATCAGCCGAAGCATACGACAACGCGCCGTCGCTGTTCACGCTGGGTGGCACAAAGGCAAAGGACGCGTCAGCGGCCAAGCCATACGTCTTGGACACGTCGGCAAAGGTGCCAAACACGGGCGTGCCCTTCAATACGGTGAGGGTTGCGGAAGAAGTGCCGCTCTGCCAATTGCCGGCGGCGGCTTGGGTTGCGGTAATGACGGCGGTGCCGGCGCCGACAATGGACACCACATCCCCCGACACCGTGGCAACGGCGGTGTTTGCCGACGAATACGTGAATGCGCCGGCACTGTTGCTGGTGGGCGCCACGAGTGTAAAGGACGCATCCGCCGCCAAACCAAAGACCTTGGACACGCTGGCGCTGGTGAGCGCGCCAATGGAGGGCATGCCCGGCGTAACCGTGACGGTCATCGTAACAGACCCCGCATTCCAGTTATCCGTGGAAGCCACCGTCGCGGTAATGACGGCGGAGCCCGCGCCTGCAATAATACCGCGACTGCCAGAGACAACCACTACCCCAGCCGCCGACGAAGCATACGACAACGCGCCGTCGCTGTTCACGCTGGGTGGCACAAAGGCAAAAGACGCGTCAGCGGCCAAGCCGTACACCTTGGTGACGTCGGCAAAGGCGCCAAACACGGGCGTGCCCTTGGCCACGGTGAGCGTCATTGTTGCGCTGCGGGCAGCATACAGGCCGGGGACGGAGGCTTGGGTCACGGTAATGACGGTGGTGCCGGCGCCGACAATGGACACCACATCCCCCGACACCGTGGCAACTGCCGCATTGGAGCTGTCCCAGACAAAGGCGCCGCTGCTGTCGCTGGTGGGCGCCACGAGTGTAAAGGACGCATCCGCCGCCAAGCCAAAGGTCTTGGACACGCCGGCGGTGTAAAATGCGCCAAAGGTGGGTGCGCGCAGAACCACGGGCGACAGCGACGCCGGCACTGCCGCGACCAAGTTGGAAGTCGTGCCCGTCATTGCAAAGTTGTAAAACAGCGCATTCCGGGCGTGGGGCGTGAGGTCGTACAGCACCGTAATGCCGGCATTGTTGCCACCGGCCACGCCTTGGTTGAATTTGTAATACGCCATCAAGCCGGCTTCGTTGCCGGTGAGTTGGTTGGTCATGGTTCCCACAATTTCTTCGGGGGTGCGTGCCGCGGACCAAATGCGGACTTCGTCCATGACGCCGTCAAAGAAGCGGGTAGAGCCGTTTTGAGACGCGCCAATGGTCAAGCGAGCGACGGAGTTGTGCAGCGAGCCGGTGAGCGCCGCCCGGCCGGCAATGGTGCCGTCCACATAAATGCGAGCGCCTGCGCCGGCGTCGCCTGCCACGCCCGAGCCGTCAAACACCGCGGCCAAATGGTGCCACGCGCCGGCGGTAATGCTGGACGCCGCCACTGCCGTAGCGGTGGACGTGCCGTTGTATACCGAGAACTGCGGCACGCCGCCCACCACCGCCAATTCAAAGGAATCGGTCCACTTGCTGACGACGACGTCGTAGGTGCCGGCCGCCACGCTGCGCAAGTACACCCACGCCTCCACCGTAATGGCCGCCGGGGAAGTAAAGACGCCTGCGTCCACGTAGTCGTTTATGCCGTCAAATGCCGCCGAGTTTTGGGGTTCAATGACGCCGTTGGATATGACAAAGCCCACCGACAAGACGGGCGTGCCGGTGTTTCCGCTGGACACAATGCCGTTCAAGTTTGCGCCGGTCAGATTCGCGCCGGACAAGTCGCAATTCACGAGCCTGGCGCCCGCCAAATTGACGCCGCTCAAATCCAGGCCCGCCAAATTGACGCCGCTGAGTTCCACGCCCGCCAAATTGACGCCGGGGCCCACAATGACGCCGCCCGCCACGCCTGCCGCCGGTCCCAGCCCGGAAACCAAGACATAGCCGGTTGGCAACGCCGCGGGTGTGCCGGTAATGCCGCCGGACACGACGCCGGACAACGTAGCGCCGCTCAAATCTGCGCCCGACAAGTTGGCCCGTGTGAGGGTTGCGCCCGTCAAGTTTGCGCCGGACAGCACGGCGCCGCTTAAATCCGAGGCCGTCAAGTTTGCGCCCGACAAATCGGCGCCCGGCATGCGAGCCCCCGTCAAAGCCGAACCCGACAAATCCAGGCCGACCATGGACACGCCGCTTAAATCGGCGCCGGGACCGGACACCCGCACCACCGTGGTAGTGGCGCCGGCCACATAATTGCCGGTTGCGGCGACGGACGCCGTAATTTGTGCCGAGCCCACGCCCACAACGCTGACGACGCCGGAAGACGCGTCCACGGTTGCCACGGCGGTGTTGCTGGAAGACCACGACACGGCGCCGCCGGAATTTGTGGTGGGTGCCACGAGCGCAAAAGACGCATCCACGCCCAGCCGCTGCACGACGCCCACTGCGGGTCCGGTGATGCTGCCGACCACTGGGGTGCCTTGTGCCACCACGACCGAAAACGCAACCGCGCCGCCCGAGTAGTAGCCCGCCAACGCCTGTGTTGCATAAATGGTGGCCGACCCCGCGCCCACGACCGTGACCACGCCGGAAGACGCGTCCACCGCCACCACGGCGGGATTGCTGGAAGACCAGGTGTATGCCCCGGTGCTGGGGCCGGTGGGCGCCACGAGCGTCAATGCTGCACCGCTTCCGCCGCCGACGCCGTAGACGAGTGTGGCCGACGTTGCGCCGTTGCTGGCATCCACCACTGCGCTGCGGCTGGCGTCAATGTACGGCGCATACAACGACAAGCCGGATGCCGCGGCATTCACCCAATTGGACGTTGTGCCGGACAGCGCAAAGTTATAGAGGGTGCCGGGATGTAATGTCGTGTCTGCTGCGGTCGCCTGCCTGGAATCCAGCGCCACGCTGCCGCTAACCGCATTCAGGCGGTAATACGCCATCAAGCCGGCTTCATCCCCGGCGAGTTGTGTGCCCGCATTTCGCGCCACTTCCAAGGCGGTGCGTTCCAGCGACCACAACCGGACTTCGGCCATATTCCCCAAAAAGTAGTGGCCGCTGACGTCGCGCCCCAAGGACACCAGTGCGCCGTAGTTGTTGCTTAGCACCAGCCCCGCTGCGCCGCCATCGCTGGCCACCAACACCCCGTTTATGTACAATTTTGTGCCGCTGACAAATGACGCCGTGGCGGCGACGTGATACCAGACGCCGCTATTCAAGCGCACGCCCGCCGGCGTATCCAACAAGAAGATGCCGGACACATCCGCGCGCTGGCCGGCAAACCGCAGTCCGCCGGATGTCAGGAGCGACAGCCCAAAGTCCCACGTGCTGCCGTTGCCACCCTTTGACACAATGGCGGCTTCATTTGCGGCACACGCCGACATGTCGGCGCTGTAAATCCAGGCCTCCACCGTCAATGCGGCGAAGGAATTCAAGCGAGCATTTGCGCCCACGCCCACGTAGTCGTTGGTGCCGTCGTAATTCAGTGCGCCGACCGCGTGTGCGGACAAGGCAACCACGACCCTTGTTTCGGCAACATACAAATATCCAGTTGGCAACGCCGCCGGAGCCCCTGCACCCGTTACAGGAGTGGAAATTTGTGTGCCGGCCGTAAAGGTTGCGCCCGTCATGTTTGCGCCGCTGATGTCCACCCCGGACAACACCGCCCCCGACATGTTTGCGCCCAGCAAACTGACGCCGGCAATGGAGCCGCCGGTTATGACTGCGCCGCTGAGGTCCACGCCATTCCCCAGTATGTAGCCTTGGACCAGGGTGTAGCCCGCGGGCAAGGCAGTGGTGCCCGACACCGTAACCCCGCCAGAAACCACGCCCGTTACATTTGCGCCGGTAAGCAGCGCCCCCGATAAATTTGCGCCGGTAAGCAGCGCGCCCGTCAAATTTGCGCCGGTGAGATTGATGCCTGACAAATCCCGCCCCCGCAAATCCAGGCCGCTCAAATCTTGCCCGCTCAAATCAGCCCCTGCCCCCGCCACCACCACGCTTCTGCTGGTTGAAACCGAGACGTAGTTTGTGGTTTGACTGCTGGTGGCAATCACGGACGCAATGCCGGCTCCCTGCACGGCCAACTGCACCCGCAACACCCCGGCCACCGTGACCGTTCCCGCCACGGACACCACCGCCGCATCGCTGCTGGTGAATGTCAATGCGCCGTCGCCGCTGACAACCGGCGCCACCACCGTGCACGACGCATCCAGTCCCAATACTTGGGTGCGCAATGTGCCGAATGGCGACGTGAATGCCGGCGTGGCTCGTGCCACCGTGAATGCCAGCGTGGTTGTTCCGGCCACCCAATTGGCCGTTTCAGCAACGGAAGCGGTAATGACTGCCGAGCCGCCGCCGGCAACCGTTATGACGCCAGACGCCGCGCCCACGCTGAGGACGGCCGCATCACTGGACGCCCACGACACCGCGCCGCCGGAATTAGCAGATGGCGCCACCAGCGCAAAGGACGCGTCGCCGTAGACCAAGGATTGACTGCCGTGTGCGCCAAGACCAATGCTTCCAATGGTGGGCGTGCCCTTGGCCACGGTCACGGTCATCGTAACAGACCCGGCATTCCAATTATTCGTGGAAGCCACCGTCGCAGTAATGACGGCGGAGCCAGCGCCCACGACGGACACAACTGCCATAGAAACCGTAACAACGCCCGTATTTGCGGATGAATACGTGATGGCGCCATCGCTGCTCACGGTGGGCGCCACCAGCGCAAAGGACGCATCCGCCGCCAAACCAAACACCTTTGAAATGCCGGCGGCATAAAAGGCGCCGAACACGGGGGTGCCTTTCACGACGACCTGGGTTGCTGACACGCTGCCGCCGAGCCAGTTGGCAGTAGCCGCCACTGTGGCAGTAATGACCGCGGACCCCGCGCCCACGACCGTGACCACACCGGAAGACGCATCCACCGCCACCACGGATGTATCGCTGGAAGCCCAGGACAGCGCGCCGCCGGAATTCGTGGTGGGCGCCACCACCGCAAAAGACGCATCTGCCGCAACGCCGTATGTCTTGGTGGACAGCGCTAATGCCCCGATGGTGGGCGTGCCCTTGGCAACCGTGACCGTGGCAGTAACGCTGCCGCTGAGCCAGTTGGCAGTAGCCGCCACCGTGGCGGTAATGACTGCGGACCCCGCACCCACGACCGTCACCACGCCGGAAGACGCGTCCACCGTCGCAACGGCGGTATTGCCTGATGCCCACGACACAGCGCCACCCGAGTTGGATGACGGCGCCACCAGCGTAAAGGACACATCCGTGCCGTATGTCTTGGTAAAGGAGCCGGTCAAGTTGCCGATGCTGCCCAGGGTGGGCGTGCCCTTGGCAACCACGAGCGTGGCGGACACGGAGCCGCTGTTCCAGTTGGCGGTAGCCGCAGCCGTGGCGGTGATGAGCGCCGAGCCCGCGCCCACCACCGTGACCACGCCGGAAGCCGCGCCCACCGTGGCAACGGCGGTATTGTCGGAAGCCCAGGACACGGTGCCGCCGGAATTCGCCGCAACGGCGCCGGCCAATGAAAACGACGCATCCACGCCAAATGTCTTGCCCGCAATTGTAAAGGTGCCGAATGTCGGCGTGCCCTTGGCAACCACGAGCGTGGCCGAAACCGAGCCGCTGTTCCAGTTGGCGGTAGCCGCTGCCGTGGCGGTGATGACTGCGGACCCCGCGCCCACAATACTCACGACGCCGGAAGCGGCGCCCACGGTTGCCACTGCTGCCCCGGACGCATCGGTTGCGTATGTGACCGCGCCGCCCGAAGACGCAACCACGGCGTCGGCCAATGAAAACGACGCATCCACGCCAAAGGTTCGCGGGAATATCAAAAAGGAGGTAAGGTCCGGCGTGCCTTTGACGACAGTGACGCTGGTAGACACGGCGGCGCTGGAATACAGCCCGGATGCCGCCTGTGTTGCGGTAATGGTTGCGGAGCCGACCCCCACCACCGTGGCAACCGCGCCGGACACCGACACCACCGCCGTATTAGACGACGCGTACGTAAAGGCGCCGGCGCTGTTGCTGCTGGGGTCAATGAGCGCAAAGGACGCGTCTGCCGCAAGGCCGTATGTCTTGTTTGGAATGGCGGCCATGGCGCCAATGGTGGGCGCGATAATGGTGTTGTATACCTGGACGCTGGATATGGTGCCGGGCCACACTTCATCGGTTCCGTTGGTGATGTACGTGGGCGTGACCACCCAGGAGCCGCCAATGGTGACGTTGCCTCGCCCAATGACATTGCTGCCGATGGCCACCGAGGAATACAAGAAGGTTTCATTGTCCTTGTTTTTAACGATGAAAAACAGCGTGGTGCCGCTGCGATACACCGTGAGGTTGTAATTCACGTTGGCGCTGAGGGTGCCCATGTCCGTGAAGTTGATGGTGGAGCCGGAAAACGACCAGTGCAAATACGGGGTGCTGGAATTTGTGAGCCAAATGCCCCAGCCGCGGTCCGAATTGCTGCCGTTCACGTTGTACATGTTTCCGATGATGGACTTCCAAGACGTGGGTTTTTGCCCGTTCCAGCGGAAGTCAATGTTCATCCACCAGCCGGAAATATCGGCAATCACGGGGAAGGCGGTGTCGGCGGTGGCGTACCGAAACGCAACGTTTGTGCCGGTGCGGTTATAAATGTTGCCCAACTGCGCAAACCGCCCGCCAATCAAGTAGTAGTATGTCGGCATAATGGCGCCCACGCCCTTGGTGCCGGTTGCGACCAGCGACACGCCCGACAAATCCGCTCCGCTTAAATCGGTGCTGGCATTCACGGTGACGCCGCTAAACACGGTGCTGGCCTGCAATCCGCCCCCTGTCAAAACCGCGCCACTGAGGTTAGCGCCCGTCAAATTTGCGCCGGAAAAGTCGGTGCCCAGCAACGACCGCCCGGTAAACACCGCGTTTGACGCATTTGCTTTGCGGAAATTCACGCCGTCAAGGGCTGCGCCGCTGACAAACGACACCGCCGACACGTCGGCGTTGTAATAATTCAAGGGCGCCCCCGACACGGTGAGCCGGAGCGGCGTCCAAGTGACGGAGCCGTATGTTGCGGTTCTGAATTGAAGCGCCGATATGGTGCTGGCGCCGGCGACACCGGTGAGCAGCACCTGCCCCGACGACGCATCCACCGTGGCAACATTGGAGTTGGAACTGATGTAGCGGATGGGGCCGGAGGTGCTGGTGCTGGTGGGCGGCGTGAGCGTGAAGCACGGCGCGCCGTTGGCAATGCTGGCGTTTGCGCCCAATGAAAACGCGCCCACCGTGGGCACCGTGACTTCTTGAATCATGGTGACGCCGTACGGCAAATTGGCGTCGGAACTTTGCACGGACGCAAAAATACTGGGCGCAAAGCGCCACCCCGAGTTCAACAAGTTGTCATAAATGTTGACGGTGGTGCGGTCGTAGTAGTATTGCAGCGGGCTCTGGCACACTTGCAACCGGGTGGTAGAGCCGTACACCAAGTCGTAATAGCCGACGGAGTACGTGGTTGCGGTGTCAAACCACAGCACCGTAGTAGCCGCCAGCGCGTCGGACCACGGCAACACGGCCATGCCTTGGTATTGGGTAAGCATGGTGCACGACGACGGCGCGCCTGCCGCAACCGGCACCAAGCCATTCAATTTCAGCATGAAGGAGTAGTAGTATCGCACGCCGCCATTCAGCACCACGTAATTGTTTGGCCACGTGGCCAGCGTGAATGCGGTGCCCGGCAAAATGATGTAATTGCTGACGGAGGGGGTGCGACCCAAATTAATGGTGCGCAGCGTGTCTTGGATGCTGGCGCCGTAATGCGTGGCCGTGGCGGCTTGTGTTGCCGTGATGACGGTAATGCCTTCGCTAATCACGGTGACCACATTTCCGCCGGTGATGGTTGCGACGGCGGGGTTGCTGCTGGTGTATGTGAATGCGCCGGACGAATCGCTGGCCGGCGGGATGAGCGTGTAATAATACTGCCCGCCGTTGTATGACGCGTCGGCCCGTGTGGCCGAAAATTCTTTGAGGCCGGGATTGCGCAACGCCCCGACGGTGACGACGCCCATGCTGACGCTGCCGGCCAAATACGAGGCGTTGGTTGCCTGCGCCGCAATGATTTCTGCCGAACCGGACACGCCCACCACCGTCGCCACATTGCCGCTGACGGTGATGACGGACGTATTGGAACTGGTGTACGTAAAGCCGGTGCTGGCGTTGGTTGACAGCGGTGCGACAAGCACAAAGGAGGCGTCGGTGCTGACCCCCAGCGTTTTGTATGCGGGCGTGACCACGAAAGAATATGCCGGGGTGGCTTTTGTGACCGTGAGCGTGAAAAACACGGAGCCGGTGTCATACAGCGCATTGGCGGCCTGGGACGCGGTGATGACCACGACGCCGGGCGCCACAATGGACACCACCGTCCCTGCCACCGTGGCAATGGCGGTGTTTGAACTGGCGTATGTGAATGCGCCGCTGCTGTCGCTGGTGGGCGGCACCACGGCAAAGGACACATCGGTCAAATACGTCTTAGACACGGCGCTGCCCATAAAGGCGCCGATGGTGGGTGCCGCCTTGGCAACCGTGAGTGTAAATGTGGCGGTGCCGGCGTTATAAAAGGCGGTTGTCGCCACGGAGGCCGTAATGACGGCGGTTCCTGGTGCCACAATGCTGACGATGCCGGTGGCAGCGCCCACGGTTGCCACGCCGGTATTTCCGGAGGAATACGTAATGGCGCCGCTGCTGTCCACGGTGGGCGGCACCACGGCAAAGGACACATCGGTCAAATACGTCTTAGACACGGCGCCGCCCATAAAGGCGCCGATGGTGGGTGCCGCCTTGTTAATGACGACGCTGACATTCACGGAGCCGGCAACGTAATTCTCCGACAGCGCCTGGGCTGCGGTGAAGGTGACTGTGCCGGGCGTGAGCATGGTGGCGGCAGTGCCGGCAATTGTCGCAATGGCGGTGTTGCCGCTGGTGTATGTGAATGCGCCGCTGGAATTGCTGATGGGGGGCGTGATGGTGAAGGTGCCTGCGCCCCCCGGCACCCACGTCTGGGCGGGGTGCGTCCAAGACATTGTGGGAACGGGCGGGTCCACGTATGCGCGCACGCCCGTGATGGTGCCCACCCAATTTTCCGTTCCCGGAACAACCCAGGTTCCCAAGGACACTTGCCCGGTTCCTAGCGCAAAACTGCCCATAGCCGCGGAATACACGCGCAGCCGGTTGGTGGAGGCGTCGGTCAGCATAAAATCAATGTTTGTGCCGCGCTTTACCACCGTGACGGTGTGCGCGATGTTGTGCATGGTTGCCCCCACATCAAAGCCGGTGAGCGTGTATTCGTGCCCGCCGGTATTGAACGTCCAATACAGGGTGTTGGCGTTGCTGAGCCAGATTGCCCAGCCGCGGTAGCCGGCGGAGGTGTACATGTTGCCAATCAATCCACGCCACGTGCCGGCGCCGCCGGTGACCACAAAATCCACGCTAAATGCCCAGTTTGTGTTGCCTTGCAGCGTGGGGAAGCCGCCGGCCGTAATGTTGTTGGTGACCAAGTTTGTTCCGCTGGCGGAATACACCAAGCCCGCCTTGAAAATGGTGCCGGCAACGTTCTTGAATTGCGTCGGCAACAAGGTGGTGGTATTGAGTGCCACGCCGCCGGACACAGCCCCCACGCCGCCCGTTCGCAGCGAATACATGCCCGTTAAATTGCTGGTTCTGAAATCGCTGGTTGCGTCAATGTTGGTGAGGGACAGGGTGGCATTGGTAAAGTTGCAGCCCGAAAACACGGACCCCGCAAAATTAGAGCCGGTCAAATTGACGCCGGAAAAGTCGGTTCCTACCAGCGTTTGTCCGGAATAGTTGTAGCCGTCTACGCCGACGTACGCAACCACGCGAGTTACGCTGCCGACCATTGCCTCGGTTGCCTTGGCCCAATACCCGGCATACGACACCGTGTATGTTCCGCCCGCCGTGTCAATCATTCCGTAATTGGCGGTGTTGGTGTAGGAATATGTCGTAATCACCGCGCCGGTGTCGCGATTAACGAATATAAAGTCATATTTTGCGGCACGGCGAATGACGGTGACGGTGTAATTCACATTCAGTGACACCGCAAATCCCGGGATGGAAAATTCGCCGACTCCGCCCGTGTTAAACGACCAATACAAGTTGTTTGCGTTGCTGACCCACATGCCCCACCCCCGATTATTTGTGGATGCGTACATGTTGCCAATGACGCCGCGCCACGTGGCCGCGCCGCCGGTGACCACAAAATCCACACTAAACATCCAATTTGTGAAGAGCGGCAAACGAGGAAAGCCACGAATATCGCCGTACGTGTGCGTGAGCGCAGCCCCCGTTTCGCTATACACCAGCGTGCCCTTGAACAGCAGCCGCTCCGCCATCGCATAATTATACGGCAGCAACGCGGTGGAGCCCGTCATGGGGAGAGAATACACGTTGGTCAAATTGCAGGAACTGAAATCGGTGGTTGCCGACACGGTGACGCTGGTGAGCGTTGCGTTGGTAAAATTGCAATTCACAAAGCGGGTTCCGGACATATTCACGCCGGTCAAATTCACGCCTGAAAAATCGGAGTTTGTAAGCGTGAAGCCGGCGATGCTTGAACCCGGCCCCAAAATAAAGCCGTTTGCCATAAAGTAGCCCGACGGCAACGACGCCGGCGTGTTCAACATGCCGCTGGCAACCACGTTGGAAAATGAAGCCGTTGCCATAACGACGCCCGATATATCCACACCCGACATGACGACGTTGGTTAAAATGGCGGAGCCAAGCGCCGCCCCCCGCAACGACCCGCCGGTGATTGTAACGCCCGTGAAATTGGCGGACGCCAGCGTGGCGTTTGTGAAGGTGCAGTTGGTAAATGTTGCGCCGCTGAAATTAATGTTGCTCAAATTCAGGCCGCTGAAATCAGTGCTGTCAAACACCACCCCGGTAAAAGGACCGGCATACGGCCCCACCAAGTAGCGGTTGCGCTCCACATAGCCGGACGGAACCAGTGAAAAGTTGCCGGTGTATTGCCCCGTTCTGGCGCCGCTCAAATCCATTGCGGTGGATGTGGCCGAATTCAACAATCCGCCGGACAAATCCGCGCTGCGCATGGCGGTTCCCGAAAAGTTGAGGCCGACGACATTTGCGCCGGTAAGGACGGCGTTATTGAGGTTCATGCCCCGCACCACCGCCGCACTGGCATCCACGTTGGGACCCAATATAACGCCCATACCCAGCGTGGTGTTAATGCGCAACACGCCGCCGCTGCTGCCGGTGACTTCCACGATGGTGGGTATTCCCAAATAGAACAGCTTGATGTATGCGCGGGCTTCGGCCACGTTGTAATACGTGTCAATGACGTTGCTGTATCCGGTGGGCAAACTGAGGCCGGTGGTAATGGCGGTGTTGGTCGTGACGGTGGCATCAAAGGTGCAGTACGTGGTGACCGGCGTTGTAAAGTTGGCGGACGGGAAGGCGTAAAAGTAGGTGCCAATCAAGAACACCAAGGGCGCCGCCGCAAAATAGGTTCCCACCGGCACGGTAATGGTGCACACCAACGCCCCGGTTGTCAAGTTCATTTTGTACAAGTTGTTTGCCTGTCCGGCCGTGACTTCGGGAGAGAACAACACCACGTTGCCGTTTTCATCAAATGCGGATTGCGAGACATTGGTGTAGTTGTTGCGTGCCGCGATTTCGGCGCTCATTGGCGTGACGGTTGCGGTGGTGACGTTGTCGCTCAAACGAACAAACTTGACATAACTGGTGGCGCCTCCATTAAAATAGCAGTACGTGACAAAGGTGTTGGACCGGTTGAGCCACAGATGCAAGCCGCCGCCGGAGACGCCGCTGGCCAGCGTTACAGGCGTGGCCCCCGTTGTCAAGTTATATTTGTAGGCATTGAGACGGTCGGAGGTGTACAAGAAGACGCCGGAATTATCCACACACGCGGTAATGCCGCCGTATCCAATGCTGCCGACCACCGTGCCGGATGACACGTCAATCTTGTTAATTCCGCCGCCCCAGAACTTGGTTTGGTAGTAAAAATTGCCGCTGGGGTCGTATGTGCCGGGATATACCGCCCCCAACCCTGATGTGAGGTAATTGGTTGCGCCGGTCATGACGTTCTTGTAGCCAATGGTGCCCGTGCTCCATGACAGCGCCAAATCAATGACCTTGTTTGCGGTGCGACTGACGTACACGCTCTGGGAGCCGTGACTGATTGACGCGGGATTGTATGCCGCATATCCCGCATAGCCGCAATAATACGCATAATTGGTTGGCAATGCCCCGGCAGGAACATTGACCATGGCGCTGGTTTTGATGCCGTTGAGGGTGGTTCCCGTGAATATGGTGTTTCCAACATTTGCGCCGCGTAAATCCGCGTTTGTGAGGACGGCATTTGTGAGGGTTGCCGACGTGAGCGTGGCAGACCGCAAATCCGCGTTTGTGAATCCGGCATTTGTGAGGGTTGCCGACGTGAGCGTGGCAGACCGCAAATCCGCGTTTGTGAGGACGGCATTTGTGAGGGTTGCCGACGTGAGCGTGGCATTTGTCAAGGATGACCCGCTGAAATCGCACCCGCTCAAATCCACGCCGGTCAAATTAAATCCCGATAAATCCAAGGCGGCAAACGAGATGCCGCGCAAAGACGCAACATACGGCGCCAAAATGTATTGATTGCGGAAACCCGTGCCCGCCGAAAATGTGGCAGACGGGGTTCCGACCAGTGGCCCGGACACGGCGCCGCTCAAATCCGCCCCCGTGAAAATTGCGCCAGACACGTTTGCGCCGCTCAAATTCACGCTGCGCATAACCGTGTTTGCGAAACTGGTGTTTGTGAGCACCGCATTGGTCAAATTTGCGGAAGTAATGGTATAGCCCGACACGGCGACATTTGCCAGGTTGATTCTTGGCCCCATAATGACGCTGTTGCTGGAAAAGGAGAGCCCATTTGTATTGAACGGCGACTTGATTGCGGTGAATTCGGTTATAGTGGGTGTGCCGCTGCTGTTGTAGCACTTCAAATAGTAGCGGTCTTCTACCACGTTGTATGCCGTTCCCACGGCGTTGTTCAAGCCGTTGGGTAAATTCATGAGGGTGATGCTGGCGGTTGCGGCGGTGGTGGTTGCGTCAAAGGCGGCGTAATCGTATGCCCGTCCAATCAACGCATCCATGCGCATGGACCGGCCATTGCTGTCGGCAGTGGGGAACACGCGCACATACCTGGCAACCACCGGCGTGGTGAAGTAACTGTATCGCTTGGTGTTTTGGTCGGTGGAGCCGATGAACGTGCCGGACACCGCCGTAAAGGTGGAGTTGTCGTTGCTGACAGAAACCGTGTATGTGGTGACCCATTGTGCGAAATCCGGACGGCCTTGAATGACCACACCCACCACCGGAATGGCGGCGCCCAAATCAACTTGCACCCACGACCCAGCCGCAGTCAAAGGCGACCACCCGCCGCCGTCAATGCGCGGGTCATTATACGCCCCGCCAATGGCTCTGCTTTCCCACGACGACGACGTGGAATACTGCGATATGGTGGAGTATGCCTGCCCGCGGTATTTGGTAAAGAATGCGTAGCCCACCGACCCAATGATTTGCATTCCGTATGACAAGGAATACAGCCCAATCGGCACGGTATATGTGGTGATGAGCGCGCCGTCTAACAGCCGATATTTGTAAATGTTGTTAGCAGACCCGGCAACCACCGTGGTGGTAGTGAGAAACACAAAACTGCTGGTGTCATCAAACGCAACGGACCACAAGAAATTGCTGTTGTTGCGCGTGGCAAAGGGGTCTGTCACCGTGTATGCGGTATTGTTGTTCTGTAAATTAATGACCGCAAAGAACGAGGTGTTGGTGGTAGCGCCGTACGACGAATACAGCAAATATTTATTCAGTTTATCAATAAACACGGTTCTGCCGCCATTGGCGCCGCCTGAATAAATGGTGGTTGTTTCATACGTTGCGGTGTTAATGCGATACACGTAGGTTCCATCACACGCGTATATGAATGCCGACGACGAATCAATGGCCAAATTCTGGCTGATGATGCCGTTGACCACGTAATCCGTCGCGCCCGTGGCGAGATTGTATTTGTGTATCTTCTGGCTGGAACCAAGCCAGGTGGTGATCCACGCGTAGGTGGCATCGTAGTGATACACCGCATAATACGGCGAAAGATAATTGACGTAATTCATTGTGCCGGCAATCACGTCCCTCACCACGCACGTTGCGGTGTTGTTTTGTAGTACCACATCCGCACGCATGGACATGCCGTTGGCCGCGTTTGCGGTGGGTGTAATGCGCACGTAGCGCGCCGTGACTGGCGACGCAAACGTGTTTGTCACCTTGGTTTGTTGGTCGGTGTTTCCGGTGTAGGTGCCGCCGACGCTGGTGTATGTGACGTCATCCGTGCTGACGGCAACCGTGTACGAAGTGACCCACTGGTTGTAATCATACCGGCCTTGTGTGGTTACACCGGTGACCACCATTGGCGAGCCGATGTCAATCTTGACCCACGCGCCGGTGGTGGTGTGTGGCGCCCACGACCCAGGGACCGTGCTATCAAGCATCGGGGTGTTGTGCAGCCCGCCATATTCCCCGCCGCCCCACGCACTGGACGTGGTATATTGAATGAGGCTTGACCCCGGTATAACGGATTGCGGCACGGTGACAATGTCATACGCCTTGTATGCCGTTTTTGAAACAAAGAAGCCGGCATTTACAAAGTAGTTGGTGTTGCCCATTTGGTGCCCGTTTGCGCCAAAGGTTGCGTTTGAGGAATACAACGAATACCCGCTGGGCAACAACGCCGTGCTGCCCACAATGTTGGTGTTGTTAATCACGCCGGTAAAGGTTGCGCCCGTGAAGTTCGTGGTGGATGACAGCGACACCGCCGACAAATTCGCATTGGTCAAATTCGCATTGGTTAAATTTGTGCCGCTCAAATTCACGCCGGTCAAGTTTGCGCCGCTTAAATCCACGCCACTGCTCAACACCACGCCGGTGGCAACAATGTATTGGTTGTAGAGGACAGCGCGAAGCGGCAAGGCAGACGGCGTGCCCACGATGGGCCCGGACACGGCGCCGCTCAAATCCAGCCCCGTCAAATTCGCGCCCCCCAAATTCACGCCACTCAAATTCACGCTTCTCAATGACGCCCCCGACAAATCTTTGTTTGCCAGGGTAGCGCCGGTTAGCACCGCATTGTTGAGGTTCATTCCCGCCAATGCCGCATTCACCGGATTACACCCAGGACCCAAGATGACGCCGCCATTTGCGAGCGTGGCGCCGGCAACCGTGGTATTGAAAAACGCATACCCTGCCGGCAACCCGGAGGGGGCGCTGCCGCCGCTAATGCCGCCCGACTGAATGCCCGTGAGCGTGGTGCCAGTGAAAATCGTGGCGCTGGTCATTACCGCATTCATAAAATTGGCGTTTGTGAGATTGCACCCCGTGAAATTGGTGCCGGTTAAATTCACGCCGCTGAAATCGGCGCCGCTGAAATCGGCGCCCGAAAACGGCCCGGCATACGGGCCAATGAGTGTTTGCGCCACAATGGCGTAGCCCGCGGGTATGGCAGCCGGCGTTCCAATAAACTTGCCGGTTCTGACGCCGGATACATCCACGCCGGTCAATGCCGCCGCCGTGAGTATGGTGCCGCTCAAATCTCCGCCGACCAATGACGTTCCACTCAAATCGCGGCCTGAAATGTCCACGCCTTCCAAATCCGAGCCACTGCGCCAGTTTTGATTGGATATTGGCGACACGCCGGACAGGGAGACTTGTGGCCCCACAATTGCCGGCGTCATCCAGCCCGCACCATTCAGTGCCCATTCTACGACGCACTGCGCGCCGTTAAACAGCAATTTGGAATACTGCCGCCTTTCCACGGGGTTGTACCATCCAAATATGTAGTTGTTGAAGCCGGTTGGCATGGTGAGCGTGGTAAATGACGCCGTGGAACTGGTGGACGCCAAATCAAAACTCAAATACGTGTTGCCGGTGCTTCTAAATGCGTAGCCAACGCCGCCAAACACAATGACCCCCGACAAATAAAAGCCAGACGGCGGCACATATGTCGCAATCAACGCGCCGTCACTGAGGCGATACTTGAACAAGTTGTTGGTGTACGTGGTTCCGCTGCTTACATTTTGTGCCCACGTCAAATACACGTGGGTGCTGGTGTCGTCCCAGCCAATTATATCCACGGCTCCGTTATAACTGCGAGCGGAATACGGGCTGGTAATGTCGCGTGTTGCGCCGGAACTAATGGTGATGATTGTGAATTTACCGCCAGAGGCGTACGTGCTGTATAACAAATACATGCTGTTCTTGTCAATCCACACTTGACGACCACCGCCTGCGCCGCCGGTATAAAGCGTTGCCGCAAGCGCCCCCGTAGCAATGTTGTATTTATACACATTGGTAGCATTTGCACAATACATGAACACGCCGCTGTTATCCACTTGGACTGTGCTAGAATGAGTGGAGCCATACGTATAATCAATGGCGTTTGTAGCCAAATTGAGGCGTTTAATGCCGCTTTCAGACCACAATGAAATAAATCCATATGTCCCGGTGTAATCAAAACACATCATATTGGGATACGCCAGCCCCGATAACACGCCGTATGAACCCGTTGCCATATTTTTGTAATACACTGACCCCGACGCCAGGTAATTTACATACCAATCATAATACATGGAGTAGGTGCGACTTATAAAAAACACATTACTCCATACCGTGTTTGGTGTTGACAGCGAGTAAGAATACGACGGAACGTTGCGGAAATACTGCGTGTAATTCACGGGGTAGTTGAAGGTAAAGCCCACAATGCCCGCGGACTGAACCCCGGTCATCGTCGCCCCCAAAAACGACGTCAAACCATCCACCGTGACATTTGTCAAATTGGCGCCCGTTAAATTGGCGCCGGTCATGCTGGTGCCACTCAAATTTGCGCCACTCAGGTCGGCGCCACTGAAATCGCAGCCCGTGAATACGGAGCCAGCAAGCACGCACCCCACCAAAGACATCCCTCGCAGCCCGCAATTTGTGAGCGTGCAGCTGGACAACGTTGTGCCGGTTAAATTCAAGCCAGTGAGATTTTCGCCGCTGATGGATATGCCGGTAAGCGTAATGCCGGCCAGGCTGGGGAATGTGCGCAACTGCGCCAGCGTGAGCGACACGCCCGTAAAATTGGCGCCCGTGAGCGTTGACCCGGAAATGTCGGCCCCGGTCACATTGCTGGCGTTGGTGAAATCCACGCCCGTCAAATTTGCGCCGGTGATACTAACGCCGCTCAAATCCACGCCCGTCAATGACCCCGACGAGAGATTAATTCCGGTCATATTAGCGCCGGTCAAGGTGGAGCCCTGCAAATTCGTATTACTCAAATTTGCGCCAGTCAATGTAATGCCGGGGCCGGTCACGACGCTGGTTCCAAAGGCCATTGTAAATGCGCCGCTGCGGTTCATTTCCACAACAACGGGTGCGCCCGCATACCACAACTTCAAATACAACTTCTTTTCATTGATGTTGTAATACTTGCCGCACCAATTGGAATAGCCGGCGGGGAAGGAGCGCACCGTGGTGGCGGCAGTCATGGAAGAAACCGCCGGGTCAAATGTGACGTATTCCGACCCGCCACCGCTAACAAACACATACCCAATGCTGTTGTCATAAGAAATTGCGATACCCGACACCATGACATAATACCCGGCCGGCATAACGTATTGCCCCACCAAGGCGCCATCCGACAACCGATACTTGAAGATGTCGTTGGTGAACCCGGCGCTGCGCACGGTATATGACATATACGCAAATGTGCTGTTGGCGTCAAATTCCAGGATATCCACCACATAGCCGGGGTAGCGCGTGTTATACGGCACTGTTGCGGTAATGACGCCATTGGTTGCCAAGTTAATAACGGCAAAGAACGTTCCGGCATAACTGACGTAAATCACGAACCGGTCCATTTTGTCAATGAACACCAACCGCCCCCCGCCCGCACCACCGCTGTATATGGCGGAATTGGTTCCGTCCTTGGTGCTGACTTTATACACGTAGGTGGGAGTTCCGGCATACACAAATGCCCCAGTTGAATCCACCACCGCGTTGCTGAAATTAATTGTGGAACTGAGCCACAAGGCGTCGTAGGTGTTGCGGCGCAGGTTGTATTGTACGATACCCGCCCCCACCCACACTGCGGTATAGTAATAATTTCCGGTATAGTCCACCATACCAGTTGTCAAGACATTCCAATTGTTGGCCGAGGTATACACCGCGTTATTGTTATTGTACAAGTCACGGTATATAATATAATCGGTGCTGGTGGCGTAGCCAATGATGTCGTATGCGCGGCGGTATTCCTCACTTACAAACAGCGCGCGTTGTCCGCTGTTGGCCACAAACGGCATGCCGTACAACGACGAAAACACGTGGCGATAGCCGGAAGGCCAGTATGACGTAATGCCGCGGATGCCAACGGTGTTTGTCTTTACAATGTTGGCCGTGCGGGCGTAGGTGGCGGTATTCACAAAGGCATTGGTCATTACCGCGCCACTCAAATCGGTGACTGCGCCAAAACTAACGCCGTTGTAGCCGACAATATCAAAATCAACGGTCATTGCCGTAAAATCGGAATTAAACAAGCCGTTGCGATTAATCATGACATACACCACTTCGCCGGGTTGAATGTCGGAGGCCGTGATTGCCACAGTCGCGGACAGTGATGTGGTATTTACCGTGCCAGACCCATACAGCACATACCGGGCAGACGTGGTGAGCCCCCGCTGCACAAAATACGCAACATTGGGAACGGAATTGGTTGTCAAGGTGGTGACGCTCATATACGCCGCCGGTATGTTGTTGCCGGCGGTGGAGGCTTGAAGCCCAAACACATTTACATTGGCATAATAGTAAAATGTGTACGGCGTGTTTGCCTGTAATGTGTGGTTCGGGAATGTCAGCGTGTAATAATCGCCGGATGGATACCATTTTGAGGATGAACTGGTGGCAATGGCGTTTCCGGCGGCATCACGAATGACGCAATACGCCCACACGTTGTCTGGGCCAATCTGGAAAAACCACGGCGCAATGGAATTCACACGGGTTGCGGTTGTGGGCGTGTATGTCTGCGCAATCAACACGGAGCCCGTGGATGGAAAGTAGCCCTTGGCGGCGTATGTCACCGTGCTGGTGGTTCCGTCCACAACCACGGTATTGGACGCAATATTCAGCATGCGCACTGTAATGGCGCCGTTGACGGATACCGTGCTTGGATAGGGATTGCGCCACGCCAAGCACACATTGCTGGCATCGTCGTTGGGCGGGCACACCAGTATGTACGGCCCATTTGTAATGACGTACGTATTCAACACCATGGACTTGCCGTCGGCAACCGCCGAAATAAAGGGATACTGTGAATTCGCCGCAACTGACGCCGTATTGGGGTCCCATTGGTTCAAATTGGAATATCCACCCGCTCCGGCACGATATGTCAAAAACGTGGTGGCATTGCGGGCATTGTTCATTGTCAAATACTGCCACTGACTGGTGGCGGATTGGGTGGTGGGAGATGACAAGAACCCGTCCACGGCATTGCGACGCCCGGACAGTATGGTATTTGTAAAATCGGCGCCGGTAAGCACCGCCCCCGTCAATTTGGCGCCCGTTAAATCCGCATTTGCGAATACGGCGTTTGTCAAGTTGCAGCCCGTGAAATTCACGCCTATCAAATTGGCGCCGGTAAAGTTGAATCCTGCCGACAGATTCAAGCCCGACAAATCCACGTTTGCCATAATGACGCCGGTGAAATCGCGGGTTTTAATGTTACTGCTGCCGCTGGCGTCATATATCGCCAAGAATTGGCTGCGTCCAAGGGTCACCCCCGTGAGATTCACGCCGAAAACATTTGCCGAATTCAACAATATGCTGTCGGAATTAAATGCCAGCCCACTCAGCGGCACGGATGACAGCACGCGATACGACAAATCGGCGCCGGTGTACACAATGCCGGACCCAATTATCGCCCCCTTTCCAAAGTCAAGCCCCGTGTTATTGAATTCCACGATGACCGGCACGCCGTTGTAGAACAATTTCACGCACAGCGTGTTTTCGGCGGCGTTGTATGCCTTGCTGATAAAATTGCTGAAACCGGGGGGGTAGGACACCACCGTCACGGCATTCCCCACCACTGGGTCAAATGTCAAATACGACGACGACGCCCCCTTGGCAAAAATATAGCCAACGCCGTTGTAAATCTCAATGCCGCCGCTGGCGACGTAAAAGCCGGCAGGAACGCTGTATGTCGTCATCAAGGCTCCGTCCGATATGCGGTATTTGAATACATTGTTGGCATACGACACGCCGTCGCCGCCACCCACGTTGGCTGACAGCGACACAAATGCGAATGTGCTGGTTTCGTCATATGCCACGGCATCCATGGCCGCGCCCACATAATTCCTGGAAAGATACGGGTTGGCAATGGTGGTGGCCAGCGCCGTTGCGGCGGTGTCGGGCCGGGCCAATGCGGCGATTTCGGTTGCCGACAACACCCGTGTAAAATTGCGGAAGTCGTCAACATAGCCGTTGAAGCCACGAGCACTGTCGCCGCTGCCACCAATGCGGAAGCGGTCATACATTGTCGCGGTTGGCGCGCCTGTCCCCGATACAGAACCAAGCAATGCGCCATTCAAAAACACGGACACGACGTTGGCGGAACTAATGGTGACCGCAACGTGATACCACGTGTTTGCCACGATGCCGCCATTCGCACTAGGAATAATTGCCGTCCAAGGATTATTGCTTGGAACGGCAACATATAAAACTAAGCGCCCGCTGTTGGCGTTATCCAAATCAAATTGAATACACGGGCTTGTATAAGCGCTGTTGCATAACCCAACAATTGTTTGGTAATACGCCATACTGGTAGTATTAAACCAGAACGCAATTGTGCGAGCACCCCAATACCCATTATTGGAAACAAAGGTGAAATGCGCGGGTGCGGTTTGTGTGCTAATCGTGTTATTGAAAAACACGCAGTTTCCGCCGGTAGGACCATTGGCAACATATTGTGGCGTGCCACCGACCCCCACCGTGTTTCCGCACAAATCAGCCGCCATATAATCAAATGGAATGTAAATGCTTTGCCCGGTTATACCGGACACCGTATTCACCGGATTACACAAATACGCGGAATACATCAAGGTTTGGATGTCATTTATGTCCATTGCGTATTCAAGCATGCGGAAGTCTTGGAGGTAGCCGTTGAAACCGCGAGAATTCTCCCCGCTGCCAGCCAAGCGGATGAGCGCATACATGTGGGCCGGCGGAGGCGACAACTCCGTTATACTGCCGGAAACAAGAAGCCCGTTCAAATACAGGCGCCACACGCCATTGGACTCCACAATCGCAACGTGTTGCCACACATTCGCAACAATGGTGTTGTTGGCGGAGGTAATGGTCCCTGTCCAAGCATACGGGGCCGCAACATACAGCGAGATTGACGGATTTGTCGGATTGATATCCAGTTGCAAAGACGGGTTGGTGAAGCCGGCATCACATAAACTAAATATGGTTTGATTAAAGGTGGTGGTTGGCTTGAACCAAAACGCAAATGTGCGATTGGATGCACTGCTCCAAGATGCTGGTCCCGGCATTGTCAAAAAATTGGTCGGAACTGCGGCGGGTGAAACCACATTGTTGAAATATGCCGCATTTCCGCGCAGCCCTCGCTGGAATGTGACCCAGCCATCGCGATATACGGCATTTCCGCAGGCATCCGCAACCGTGTTATCCATTGACAAATACCGGCTTTGCGCCCGCAACATGTTCATGTTCTTCAATGCCAGTATTTCGGCGCCGGTAAGCACGCGCTTGTAATGGCGGAAGTCATCCACATAGCCGTTAAACCCGCGATCACTCCACCCGCTGCCACCAATGCGAAATCGGTCATACAGTGTTGATGTAGGCGCGCCCGTTCCAGCCGCCGTTCCAACCATTGCCCCGTTCAAATACACGGACACCACATTTGTGGCACTCATGGTGGCAACCAGGTGATACCACGTGTTGGCGACAATGCTGTTGTTTGGCGTGTATATAATGGTCCAATAACTGGGAACCGCAAAATGCATGGCCAAGCGAGCGTTGGTGTTATCCAAATCAAATTGAATACAGCCGGCCGTGAATGCCGCATTTGAAAACCCGACAATTGTTTGGTAATACGCCATACTGGTGACATTAAACCATAACGCAATTGTGCGAGCGCCCCAATACCCGCCATTTGTAATCCAAACATAATTCGCTGCATTTGTTTGCGTGGTAATGGTGTTATTGAAATACACGCACTGCGACCCGGTGATACCCGCAACATAACTGAGCGACCCGACCGTGGTGACCGTGGTTCCGCACAAATCCACCGAACTTCCGTCAAATGGAATATACATGCTCAATGAGGCGTCGGATGTGAGCGACGCCAGAGACACGTAGCGGGATGCAGGGACGGTGAGCGGCACAACAGTGAGCGCCGCCGCACTGCCGTACGCCAAATACGAACTGTTCCGGTCTAGGTACACATTCCTACCAGTGCCGCTGCCGGCCGTAGAAATGGCCGTAACACTTGGTCCTCCGCCGGTCAAGGTGACACGATACGCGTTAGATGCGTCGGCGCAATACAAATATCTGCCGGTATTATCCACTTGCGTGTTCCATAAATTGGTATACGTGCTGGCATACGACGTGTCAATGGCAAGGGTGGAGAGATTGACCCGCCGAATGCCGCCACTGGCCGCCGCGACATAGTAAAACGCCCCGCTGGCATCGCACGAGCCGTAATACGGCCGATTTATTCCCGCAATTTGTGTATTCACGCCGGACGCAATATTAAACACATTCACGACGCCGTTGCTTGCGTCCAAATACGACGAAAAATCAAACAATTTGTTGCCGAGTTTGCTGACATACAGCCCCGCGTCGGGAACATTGGACGCATCCGTGGTGGTATAATTCCGCACGGTCAAATACGGGAAGAAGACGGTGTATCCCGCGGGAATTGTGGCGGGATAGCCGGTGTTGTTCCCAAAGGTTGCGCCGGTCAAGGTTGCGCCGGTGAGGGCAACATTTCCCAATGCCGCCCCCGTAAGAACCGCATTTGTCATATTTGTGCTGCTGAGGGTTGCGCCCGTCAAGACGGCGTTTGTGAGGTCTGCCCCCGTCAAAGCCGCGCCCGTTAAATTCGCGGCCGACATGCTTGCGCCATTGAAACTGGCGTTGGTGAGCACCGCGTTTGTAAATACGGCGCCGGTAAGCACGGCATTAAACAAACTGACGCCCGCGGCCGATGCATTGGTGAAGTTGGCACCCGCCAGTGCTGCCCCCCGCATCAAGGCCGCCGTCAAGGTTGCGCCGGTGAATACCGCGTTTGTCATGGTTGCGCCCGAAAAGTCGGTGTTGCTTATGACCGCATTGGTAAAAGTTGCCCCCGTGAGCGCCGTTCCCCGGAAGGTAGAGCCCGCAAAATTAGACCCCGTGAATCCAGACCCCGCCAAATTCATGCCATCAAAATTGTAATTTTGAAGCGTCATATTTGGCATAAGCACTTGTGAAAAGGTGAGGCCCGCGACCGTGGAGGCGGCGCTGACATTCACGCCCGTCAAATTCACTTGGACAAACGCCACGCCATTCAAGGTTGCGCCGGCCATCGTGGTTCCCGACAAATCGCAGTTTGTCATAGTCACCCCCGCCATATTCATGCTGTTCAATGACGCGCCGGTGAGCGTTATGCCGGACAAATCGGTGCGCCCCGAAAACACCGACCCCGCCAAATTCACGCCGCGCAAATTCTGTCCCAGCAATGAAAACGCGTTCATGCTGACATCCGCGCCGTAGATGAAGCCGCCGCCCAGCACAATGCCGGCTTCGTTGTAGAACACTCCCGGGTTGTTGATTTCCACCACCACCAGGGTGTTGCCGTAAAATAACTTCAAATAGTGGCGCACTTCAATGGGGTGGTAAAAATATCCGACGACGTTGGTATAGCCGCTGGGCAGGGTGAGTGCCGTGACCGACGCAGTTGCCGCCGTGGTGTACGCATCAAACACGTAGTAAGACGCCGCCAGCGTGGTGTTGTTTCTAATGGTAAAGGCGTAGCCCACACTGCCCATAAACGCCATGGTTCCTATGACGACATTTGCCGGCATGGAGTAGGTGGTAATCAGCGCGCCATCCGATAGACGATACTTGTAGATATTATTGGACTGCCCTGACGGCGGCGTTGCGGTAGTGGAAACAAACACATACAGCCCCGCGTCATCAAACCCGGCCACGCCCATGACGTTGCTGGCGTTGCGGCTTCTGAGCGGGTCGGTTATGGTGGCAATGACCGCATTGTCCGAAATGCGGATAATCGCTAAAAAGGAGGTGTTTGTGCTGCTGCCGTAGGAGGCGTACACCAAGTGTGTGCTTTGTTTATTGATGAACAAATTGCGCCCCCCGCCGGCGCCGCTGGTGTAAATGTTGGTGGTGGTTCCGGTGCCAATGTTTGTTTTTGACACATTGTTGTTGTCGGCGAAATACACAAACGTGCTGCTGTTATCCACCACGACGCTGGTGGAAAAGGTGGTTCCGTATGTCGCATCAATGGCGCCGGTGCTGAGATTGACGCGTTTCACGGAATACGCCGCACCGCTGACAAAAAAGTTGCTGACAAACATGTAGTTGCCGCTGTAATCAAAGCCGGTGGCGCTTGGCAAACGAACCCCCGAAATCTGAGACGAAGACACCCCCGTCCCCATATTGCGATACACGACAAAGGCGCGTGAATCCGAGGTGTAGTATCCGTCGCTGTCAAAGGTGCGCGCTTGGGTGCGACTAACAAAGAACCCGAGCGTCACGCTGCTGGCGTCGGTGGTGACAATCGGCTCGCCAATCCACCGCTGTGGAATGATGGTGTAAGCCGCCGGCAACAAATACGTGGTTCCGCCGGCAAGGTTGTTGCTGACAATGCCGGTAAGCGTTGTCCCCGTGAAGCGGGTCAAGGCGTTGATTGTCGCATTGGTCAAATTCACGCGTGTCAAATTGGCGCCGCTTAAATCCACGGACGACAAATTGGCGCCGGAGAAGTCGCAGTCCGTCAAATTACAGCCGCGCATAACCGCCCCCACAAACGACGCCCCCGTAAAACTGATGCCGGACAAATCGGCGCCGGTGAATGTAATGCCGTCAAAAATGATGCCGGACATGTTGGGGAAACCCGACAACGCCGCCAACACCGCCCGGCTTACCGTGCAGCCATTCAGGGTGGCGCCATTCAATGACACGCCGGAAAAGGCCGACACCGTGCCGAAATTAATATTTGCCAAATTGGCGCCGGTGAGGTTGGTTCCGACGAAGCGGGTTCCGGTGACATTGGCCCCCGACAAATCGCAGCGGCTCAAATTGCACCCGCTGAAATCCACGCCGGTCAAGTTGCACCCGTACAAGGTGGTTCCCGACAAATCCAGTCCCGTGAATACGGCGCCGGTCAAATTCGCGAATGACAGGTTGTATCCCGCAATGCGGGGATTCGCCCGGAAATCCATGCCGGGTCCAAACGCCATCGCCATTGCGGGGGCAAACATCACGTCGGACTTGGCAAGCGAAAGGCCGGAGTTATGGACTTCCACCGCCGTTTGGACGCCGTTGTAAAACAACTTCAAATAAAAGCGGCGCTCCACGACGTTGTAATAGGTGTCGTAGCAATTGGAGTAGCCGCTGGGCAAGGTCTTGACGGTGACCGTGGAAATGGCGTCCGTGGTGTACGGGTCAAACACCACATATGAATTCACGGTGTTAGAAGACGCGTCAATGGTTGCGCCGTACCACGTCGCCGAGGTGTTGTAGTTCAAAAACCCGTATCCAACGCGGTTGTTGATGTGGAGACCGCGCACACACAGCACCAACTTTTCGGGAACAATGTAGGTGGTAATCAACGCCCCATCACTGAGCCGATACTTGTAAATGTTATTTGCGAACCCGCTGACATAGGCGGTGGTTCCCACATACACAAAGGTGCTGGTGTCGTCATACGACACGGCGCCAAGGGTGTTGTAGTTGATGTAACTGCCGGGGACGCTGAGAACCGCATTTCCGGAAATGGCATACCATCTCTCTACCACCAGGCGAACGGCGTTGTAACCGGTCGCCTTTACATAATACGTCCCTGGGGGCAATGTAACCGAATTTGCGCCAGTGAAATAATTCAAATAATACGGCGTTTGGTGGGGATAACTCATCCAACCATTGCCGTGCGTAAGCGTCTGGGTTGCCACAACGGCGTTGTCACTTGACCGCACAATTTGGATGACACTGCTGGTGGTGCCGCCTTGACTATCCGAATACCAAATCGTGTTCAGCGACGTTATTTGTGTGTTGATGGTTAGCGTAAAAGACCCCGGCAATGTTAAATTCACGCCATCGTAATAACTGTCAAAATACTGTACCAAGGGGTAGTTATTGGTGTAATTAAACGCCGCCGCCGCCGTGGAAACGCCCGCATTTGCCGAATTGTTAAACGGGTCATTCACGGTAATCGCGCTATTATCCGACAGCCGAATGATGGCAAAGGTGCTGGTGTTAACCCCCAATCCATACATACTGTATAACAAAAAGCGGTCGTTTCGGTCAATCCATACAAACCGCCCCCCATTTCCGCTGGAATACAACGACGTGTATTCTCGCGTGCCACCTGCTTTGAATAAATTAACCCGCCATACCGTGGAATTGCCGTTGGACATATACGCGTATGTGTTTGTGCGGTCAATTTGGATGTTAAACACGCTGTCGCCGGTAGCAACCGGGTAATGGTCAAACGCGAAATTTCCATTTGTCAAATCGTAGGCATTCAACACGTGGCTGGTGCCACTAAGAAAATAGCCACCGACCAACATATAATTCCCGGAATAATCAACGGTGCACCACATTGGACGGGACCGGGTGGTGATGGTGTTGGTGGTTCCTGTCAGCAGATTGCGCCACATAAAAGTGGCGCCAGACAAAACGCCGTCCGAATGAAAGTCAAACATGGCGCGTGCCGCATAACTGGCAAAGAACCCCATTGCCGCATTCTTGGTGCGGGTGGTGTCTGCCGTATTAAACGCATACGCCGCCATGGTAGGAAATGTCATAAAGTAGTCATTTGGCAAAAACCGCGTGTATCCCGTCAAATTCATCAACGCCGTGTTGGACAAATCCACATTCCGGATGTTTGTGGCGAGAGATACGGTCATTCCGGACGCATCCGCATTGGTGAAGTATCCGTATAATGGAAATCCGGCATACGACAGCAAATCAATCTCAAAATTTACATTGGTGTAATCCCACGAATGCGACCCATTGGGATTAATGGTGACGTAAATGATTTCTCCCGGACGAACTTCCACATTTGTCAGTGTTTCAGACACACGCCCCGACAAATATGTCACCGCATTAGAGGCGTTGTTTTGATACAACGCATACCGGGCCGAACCCACCAACCCGCGCTGTATGTAATACAATATACTGGCGTTGGATGCGCCCGTGATGGTTTGGTCAAACGTCATTGAAATGGTGACCGTTGCGTTAATGTACATTGTTGCCGAGTACGTGTTTTCCCACGCAATACAGGATGCCAAGTTATTATCGTTGTCTGGGCACAACCACAGGGATGGGCCGGTGGTGGTCATATAATCCGTACCCGCAATCGCCAGCATTTTACCGCCCGGCAGTCGTTGGACAAACGGATAATTTATGAGATTTCCGGTGCCGGCATTGTCGTCCCACGAAGACATGCTGCTGACTGCTTGTGGAGACCGGTATGCCAAAAACGACGTTGCGTTGCGCGCATTGTTCATTGACAAATACTGCCATTGGGATGTCGCAGACTGCGTGTTTGTAAAGCCGTCGTACGCGCTTCTGCGAACCCCCACCACGCATCCGCTGAGATTGGCGCTGTCCATCAACGCATTTGTGAAATTTGCGCCCGTTAAATCCGCGCCGGTGAATGTTGTCAGCGACACATTTGCGCCCACAAACACGGCGCCAATCAGGGTTGCGTTGGTGTAATTGGTTCCAAGCAAGGACAGCCCCGATAAATTGCAGCCCACCATTGTCGCACTCGTAAAATCGGCGCCAATCAAAGACGCAGCCGTAACAAACGAGACGCCATACACGTTGGCGCTGCGCAATGTCGCCAAACTAAGCGTTGCGTTGGTAAAGATTGCGCCGCTTAGGTCGGCGGACGTGAAATTGGCGCTGGTAAAGTTGCACCCAGTAAAGTCGCATCCGCGCAGCACGGCGCCAACAAATGACGACCCCGTGAAAGTAATACCCGAGAAATCCACGCCGACAAAGGTTGCCCCATTAAATGACACCCCCGAAATGTTGGGAAAGCCGACAAATGCCGCCAACACGGCACGGCTAATGGTGCAGCCATTGAACCACGCCCCGGTTGCGGTGATGTTGGTGAGCGCCCCCGCTGCCGCCAAATTTGTGCGGCTCATATTGCTGCCGGTCAAATTCACATTGGACAGCGTTGCGCCAACAATGGTTGCGCCCGACAAATCGCAAAAACTCATATTGCACCCATTGAAATTCACGTTGGTCAAATTGCAGCCGTATAGCGTGGTTCCGGACATATCCAGGCCCTCAAACGTGGAGCCCGTCAAATTGGCGAACGACATATTGTACCCCACAATCGCTGGATTGGCGGTGAAGTCCATGCCGGGGCCGTAAATAATGCCGCTGGTTGGCGTGGATAGTCGCAAATCGCTCTTGGCCAGCGACATGCCCGACGTATGCGCCTCCACCATTGTTTGCACCCCGTTGTAAAAACACTTCAAATACAGGCGGCGTTCCACCACGTTGTAATACGTGTCGTAGCAGTTGTAATAACCGGAGGGCAGGGTTTTCACGGTGACGCTGGCGGCCGGGTTGGTTGCTGCCGCATCAAACACCAAATACGAACTCACGGTGTTGGAAGACGCGTCAATTATTGCGCCGTACCACGTCGCCGAGGTGTTGTAGTTCAAAAAGCCGTAGCCGACGTTGTTGATCACGTGCAGACCGCGCACACACAGCACCAATTTTTCAGGCACGGAATACGTAGTCGTCAAGGCGCCGTCAGTAAGCCGATACTTGAAGATGGAGTTGGAAAACCCGCTGACATAGGTGGTGGTGCCCACAAACGCCGACGTGCTGCTTTCATCAAACGCTACTGCGCCAAGGGTGTTGTAGTTGATGTAACTGCCGGCGGTGCTGAGAACCGCATTCCCGGAAATGGAATACCATCTCTCTACCACCGCGTTTCCGTTATATGCGGTTGCCCTAACATAATATGTTCCGGGCGGCAGTATAACTGAATTTTCGCCGGTAAAATAGTCCAAATAATATGGATGTTCTTGTGGATAATGCACCCAACCATTTGCGTGTGTTAAAGTTTGCGTTGCAACAATGACATTATCGCTTGACCTCAAAATTTGAATAACACTGTATGTGGTTCCGCCGCCATTGTCTGAAAACCAAATAGTGTTCAATGCGGTAATGAGGGTATTAATTGTTAACGTAAACGTCCCCGGCAAAGTAAGTGGCAACCCGTCCCAATAACTATCAAAATTCGTATTGGTATATAACTTTGGGTAATTATTGCTGTAACTAAATGCCGCTGCTGCCGTGGAAATGCCCGCATTTGCCGAATTGTTAAACGGGTCATTCACTGAAATCGCGCTATTATCCGACAACCGAATGATGGTAAAGGTGCTGGTGTTTACACTGGAACCGAAATACGACGCCAGCAAGTAGCGGTCATTGCGGTCAATCCATAAAGTTCTGCCGTTAAGAGGCCCGGTATATATGGTGGTGGTCGCAGTTCCCGCAACAATGTTAAATCGCACCACTGTGCGATAATCACCGCCAATCGCATACAAATTATTGCTGGACGAATCAATGACGGGATTATACATGCTTCCCGAAACAATATTGGTCTGACTCGCCAATAAATTAGTCCGCAAGTTTATAACGGTCATTGTATTGTATCCCGTGGAGGCGTATCCCGCAATATACGCATACGTCCCGTAATAATCCACGATTGCCCACATTGCCCGGTCCACATTTGTGAATGCGGTATTTGTGCCGGTCAGCATATTGCGAATGGTGTATGAGTAATTTGTGCCGGTAACACCATTGCTATAAAAGTCGTACATCACACGCGCCGCATAACTGGCGAATGAACCCATTGCAGGATTCTTGTTGCGGGTTGTGTCGGCGGTATTAAACGCATATGCCGAAAGAGGTGGAAACGACATCATGTATGCCGGCGGCAATGTGGTTGTGTATCCGCGCGCATTCATGAGCGTTGAACTCGTTAGCGGAACATTGCGTAAATAGGTGCTTGCCGAAAGCGTAAGACCCGACGCATCCACGCTGTTCATATACCCGTATAAAGAATAGCCCGCATACGACACCAAATCAATGACGCAACTAACTTTGGTCCAATCATTGCTGTGCGAACCATTACAATTCACGGTAATATACAGCATCTCTCCGGCCTGAATTTCCACATTTGACAGCGTTTCAGTTACAAGACCCGACGCAAACACCACATTATTGGAGGCATTGGATTGATACAAGGCGTACCGTGCATTTCCAACAAACCCGCGCTGGATATAATACAATATGTTTGCGCCGCCCGCCGCAGATTGAATCATTTGAAATGTGATGACGGCATTAATAACCACGGATTGGGAATACGTATTTCGCCACGCCAAGCACGCAGACTGGTTGTTGTCATTCGCGGGACAAAAAACCAGCGTGTTGGAAGTGATTGGTGTGCCGATGGATGAATTGCTTGCGTTATAAAAATTGGCATTACCGCTAGGAATACTAGAATACCATACAAGTGGATAGCCGTTTGCTGGAACCCCCCAACCATTTGATGATAATGTTGACAACGCAGATGTGCCGTTTCTTGCCAGATTCATAATCAGATATTGCCACTCGCTGGTTGCGGTGGGCGCAGTAAATGAATACCCTTCAACCGCATCCCGACGCATCCCCACCAGGGTTCCGCTCATATTTGCGCCATCAAACACCGCGCTTGTCAAATTTGCGCCGGTCATATCCGTGTTTGTAAGAACCGCATTGGTAAAATCGGCCCCAATCAACGACGCGGCAATCAAGTTGGCGTTTGTAAAATTGGCATTTGCCATAGAAACCCCGCTCATATTGCTGGCCAACAAGGTGGAGCCCGAAAAGTCGGTTCCCGTCATACTGGTGGCAATAAACGACGCGCCAGTCAAATTCGCGCTTCTAATAACCGCTGAATCCAAGGTCGCCGATGTAAAGGTTCCGCCCGTGATAGTCGCCCCGGACAACGTCGCGCCCGTCAAATTAGACCCCGAAAACACGACATTTGCCAACGACGCATTGGTGAAATTGCACCCCGTCATAATGAGCGACGCCAAATTCACGCCGGTCATAATCGCGGATGTAAAATTTGCGCCAGGCAGCGTGTTAATTGCGGTGACAAACGCCCGGTTCAACGTAGCCCCCGCCACCGTAGTAGTGGATGTAACATTCAAGCCACTCGCACTTGCCAATGTTCCGGCATTCGCATTGATTAAACTCGCGCCGCTGAAATCCACATTAGACAACGTGGCGCCCGTTATGTTTGCGCCGCTGATATCCGCGCCGATAAATCCGGTGTCGGTAATGGTGGTGTTTGTCAGCGTGGCACTGCGGAACGACGCGCCGGTTCCAATCACACTGAACAGCGTGGTTCCGGTGAAGTTTGCCCCCGATAAATCGGAATTAGAAACATTGGTGCCATTCAGCGTGGTGCCAAGAAACGACGCACTTCGCAAATAAGACCCCGTCATAACCGCGTTTGTGAGGTTTGCGCCGGAGAAATCAACGCCGGACATGTCGCAATTCACAAATCGTGTTCCGGTGAAATTAAACCCGGAAATGGTTGGCGCCCCCACGCCGCTAAATACGGAACCGCTGAGGTCTTTTCCCGATAGCGTGGTGCCCGTAAATGAAACGCCGCGGTAGTTTATGCCGGTCATGACGCTGGAACCCAGGTCCACATTTGGTCCAACAATAATCCCGCTACTGCTAAACGCGATGTCATTGGACGTGCTTGCTCGCCCATTTGCGTTCAACTCCACGATGGAATACACGTTGTTGTAATACACCTTTACATACACGCGGCGTTCCACATAATTGTTAAACGTGTTATACACGTTCTTGTATCCGGCCGGCAAATTCTTGATGACGACGGAGGCGGTTGCGCCGCTGGCATTGGGGTCAAATGCGACATACGTGGTTGCGTTGAATACCAGGTTTTGCCCGGATGATACCCAACGAGAATCCATGCTGTAATTGGCGCATTGCACAAACCCGTATGCGACATTGTCAAACACAACCAACCCGTTTTCAATAATGTACGTTCCGGCTGGAACCGAATAGGTGGTAATCAACACGCCGTCGCTGAGGCGGTATTTATAGATGCTGACCGCTTGTCCGGCCGTGTATTGAGAAGTGGTGACATACGCAAACGTGCTGGCTGGGTCAAACGCAACACTGGTTACATACGCCGTAGTAAAGGCAGTGGATACGGTTGCAACCGCGGTGGAGGTGGTCAAATTAAATATGACAAACGAACCATACCGACCATACACCAAAAACCCGTTGTTTGGTGAAATATAGGTTTGTAAGCCGTTGGTATATGTCCCCGGCAAGGTTGTCCACGCACTAGTAGAAACCACAAATTTATATACAACGGTTGGTGCGGCCAAATACAGATTCGCATTGCTGGTATCAATCGTAAGGCCGTGCAAGCGGTCGGTGGTTACATCATAATTCCCGACAACCGCCCCCGTGGCAAGATTAATCTTTTGTAATCCATAAATGGCGGGCGAAGCCGAGCGAAGACTTGCAACATACGCAAAATTTCCACTGTAATCAAACACGTGCTTATTTGCCCAATTGACGCCGGATACATTGAAAACCCGGTTTGTGAGTAAATTGTTGTACATAAACGACCCAATTCCGTTTGCCCGGCGATTACACAACCCATCAAAATATGCGTTGTTTTGACGACTGACAAAGAAATCGTGGCAAGTTAAACCGGTATATATATCAATGCCGTTTATGTTATTATACGCGTAGGTATTCACATACATTGCCTTCATGGGGGACGTAATCAAGGTATATCCCGTCGGCAATGACGAAATCGGAAGTCCGACAATGTTGTTTGATTTCACGCCAGTCAAATTCACGCCGGTAAAGTTGGTGTTTCCCATTGTGGTGTTTATGAAATTGCACCCCGTCAAATTGGCGCCGCTGAAATCCACGCCCGTCAAATTGACGCCGCTGAAATCCACGCCCGTGAAATTCGCGCCACGCAAATTCGCAAATGCCAGTTTTGCGCTAGACACATTCACTCCCGAAAAGTTGGCGTTGGTTAGCGTGGCATAGACAAACCGGGTGCCGGTTAGCACACATCCCGCAAAGTTTGGCGTCCCGGCGTGCACCACTGCTTCCAAATTATAGCCGCTGAGGTCCAGCCCCGACAAATCCACCGCCGACAAATTGGCGTATGAGAACCGGGATGTAGTCTGGGCAACGGATTGGAATGCGGCGCGGGTGGAAAATACGACCCCCGACAAATCGGTGTTCGCAAAGGACGCCCCGCTGACATCCACGGCTGCGCCAAGAACCACGCCGTTGAGACGCAACCCCTTCAACGCCCGCCCTCGCAAATCGGCATACGACCCGCCACTAATGTCGCCCCCAATAAAACACCCCGTTCCAAACGTGGTCTGGCTATCGTTGAATTCCACAATAGCCGGAGTACCGCTGACGGTGTTAAACAATTTGATGTACAGGCGGGCTTCTCGGGCGTTGTAGTGCTTGGCGATAAAGTTGCCGTACCCGCTGGGGAATGCCCGCACTTCAACGGCTGTGCCGTTTGCCGACGCCAATGGGTTGAACCGCACATACGTGGTGGTCGCCTGCCCCGCGCCGTAATTTGCTTTGGCAAAGGCATATCCCACGCCATTATATATTTCAATGCCCCCGGCTTCCACATAAAACCCGGCCGGCATGGTGTATGACCCCATTAACGCGCCATCCGACACCCGATATTTATAAATATCATTGACATACGTGGTTCCGCCGCTGGTATTATTGGACTGCGAAATATACACAAATTCGCTGACGTCGTCGTACGCAACGGCATCAATTGTGCCGGTGTATGCCCTGGATGAAAATGGACTAGTGATGGTTATGGCCGAAACATTCAGCGCATTTACAGCAAGTTGTGCGATTTCCGTCGCAGTCAACGCCCGGCGGTAATGGCGCACATCAGACATGTAGGCATTACATCCACGATACATTGCTGCACTGCACCCAATGTACAAGGCGTCATACAGCGTGGCGGTGTAAGTGGTTTGCATGTTAAATGTTGCCGTTTGAACGCCGTTGATGTATAGCACCGACGCATATGACGCCGACGCATCCATGGTTATAGCAACATGATACCACGTATTGGCCGCAATCACACCAGATGGAACATACGCCCAATTCCCCGTGCTGGGATGCGTGCGATAATAAATTAACATTTTGGTTGTTACATTATCATAATCCACTTCAAGACAATGGTCGGACCCATTTCCCAATCCAATAAATGTTTGAAACATGGAACTATTGGTTAAGTTATACCAAAATGAAATGGTTCTAGACCCCCAGTATCCTTTGTTATAGGACCGCACATATGTAGCAGGAGTATAAACACCGGCACTAATTGCGTGATTAAAATACACGCAATTCTTTCCAGTGGGACCGCCGGTCACGACATCCGGCATTGTTCCGTGTAAGGCCGAGTGATTGTTATACACGTCGTTTGCGGTAAGATTGATGGTATCCAGCGGAAAATAGGCGTCCAGTGCGGTGTTAGATACCGGCGTGGTATTCACGCCAATGTATGGAAATGCTAGCAGCGTCATAATATCCACGGGGTTCAATACCCGGCGATAGTGACGGAAATCATTCACATACCCGTTAAAACCACGCACCGGCGCAGACGACCCTCCAATTTTGATGCGGTCCATTCCGCCGACCAACATATCGGACTGGCAAACCGCGGAACCAATGACATTTCCGTTGATATACAGCACCATCTCTCCGGCGGTGTTCATTGTGAAAGTCAAATGGGTCCACGCCCCGCTTTTGATGATGGCTGTTGCCGACGCAATGCTAAAAAAGGTTCCTACCCCGGCCGCGGTGTAATACCCGTTGGCGCCAGACGCATACACAATGCCGTTGTTTCCCACTTCAAACACCAGCGACCACGCCGACTCGGTGGAATTTCCAAGCGAGCACACCGTTTGATACGCCGACACGTCCGACACGGAAAACCAGAATGCGATGGTGCGGTCGCCGGCATAATCCCCGACATCCACCACCGTGTAATTCGTTGGACGATTGGAAATGGACGGCGATAAATTGTCATAAAACGCCGCATTTCCAACCAAGCCACCCCCGTATGATATGGCGCCCACTTGCTCTACCAGCGCATTTCCGCACACATCAGAAACCGTGTTATCAAAGGACAAATAATTGGCGGGCTGCATAACTGCCGACCCATACATCCCCTTGATTTCGCTGGCAGATAACGCGCGACGGTAATGGCGGAAATCGCTGATACACCCGTTATACCCACAATTAGACCACGCACCACCGCCAATACGCATTGATTCATACCCATAAGTACCGGATGCCCCATTAGGCGGAACGCCCGACCCGAAACCCACGGCATAAATCGCGCCATTCACATATAAGCGTGCTTCGTAGGTGGTGTTATTGTATGTCGCCGCAACGTGATACCACGTGTTCGCAACCAATTTATAACCAAGATTGGTGGCACTGATGCTCCATGCTGTTGGCGCAACCACACCAAGCCATAACGTTCCGTGTTCTGCTCCCGATGCCGCTGTCGTTGCCCGAAGGTCAATAACAAACGCCCCGCTGGTCATGTCATTGCGCCCAATCGCAAAAACAGTTTGATAATACGCATTTGCGGCCGCATTTACGGTAGTATTGGTGGTTTTCATCCAAAATGACACAGTGCGGTCTCCCCAGTAATTCCCGTTTGTTACCCGGACGTCATTCACCGCATTCGTGTTACTGGTGATTACATTGTTGAAGTAAATGGCGGTGTCCGATACAATGCCCTTTATAAATGACGGCGTGCCATTCACGGTAAGCGTGTTGCCACACAAATCCACAATGGAATTATCAAATGGAATGCGGATGTTTAAACTGGCGTCGCTACATGCCGGCGCAGTATACGAATAACTAGACGCCCGAATCGCGGTTGGCACAATTGCGACACTCCCCCCGGAAATGGAGGTGCTGTATGTTAAACAAGACCCATTCTTATCCATCCACACCGACCCGCCATTTCCAAACCCGCGGCTGTAAAAAGTCGCATTATTCACAGCGGCCGGCATTGTGCTCAATGTGTCAAGGCGATACACATTGGAGGCGTCGGCGGTGTAAAGGTATCGTCCCGTTGCCTCGGCCTGCACATTGGTAAGGCGCGGCACCGTAGAAATATACGACGCATCCACCGCCATTGTGCTCAAATTCAGTCTGCGAATGCCGCCACTGGCAGCCCCTGCGCCGTAATTGGCGAAATAATAAAAACTGCCGTTTGACACGGCAGACCCCCAATACGGCAAATTATACCCCGATAATTGCGTTGAAACCCCGGTTTGAAGATTTTTGGCTGTTACGTAGCCCCCCGTCCCCGACGCATAATACGACGCAAAATCAAACATACGATTCTGGCGTTGATTCACAATAAATCCCGCATTTGGCACAGCAGATGCGTCGCTGGTGTTCCAAGACGCCGGCTCCAACGCATCAAAAAACTCGTAATACTGCGACGGCACATTTTGTGCCATACCGACGACCCTGGCAAACACGCACCCCGTGAGCGTAGCGCCCGAAAAATTGGTGTTTGTAATTGTCGCCCCCGTGAAATTTGCCCCGGTTAAATTCACACCCGTGAAATTTGCCCCGCTTAGATTAATGCCCGAGAAGTCTAGGCCGACCAGCCCCGATGCGCCGGCATTGGAGACATTCACGCGCGCGCCCACAATAAACCCGTTTCGGGCAACATACCCCGTCGGCAACGTGGCCGTGGCTGCGCCGATTAATGACCCCGACACCAAATTCGTGAGCGTTGCCCCCGTAAAATTGCAGTTTGTTATATTACACCCAAACAAATTCACCCCCGTTAAGTTGACGCCCGAGAAATTCACGCCCGAAAAGTCGGTGTTGCTGATGTCGCCAAATGACGCAATCGCAATGCCAACCGACCCCGGCGTTGTTACCAAGCTGTACGAATTGTCAATCAAATACCCAATGGTCGGAACATTCACAACATTGTTTTTCCACAGCGTGGTGGGTGTATAAGAAGTTCCGTTTGTAAGCACTGCCGTGAAGCCGCCTTTGCGGTCAATCAAGTTGGAACTGTTGTCCGTGCATAAATAATTCGCCACCAACCCCGTGCTGGTGGTCGGCACAATGCGGTGCCTGTAATTCAGCACCTGTGTCGCAGAGCGCGCCACGTTCCACAAACGCAAATCATAGATGTACGCATTATTCAACAAGTTGCAAGCACAGGTGGATGGCGACTGCATACCAATTGCCATAACGCCGTTGTCGGTTGTGAAGGTGGACGCATTTGTGAATGTTTGCCTTAACACGCCGTTAATATAGTATAAACAACTGGAGCCGCTCCGAACAAACGCAATGTGCGTCCATGCCGCACTGGGAACCACCGCCGACTCCGCATACTGCCAATCCGTAAGTACCCTGTTATAAAAGGCAACACCAACTGGACTGGCCAAATTGATGTTGTGCACCTGGAACGTCATCTTGTAGTCGCCCTTGTCAATGATGTTGTTTCCTTTTGTATAGGACAACTCGTAATACCAAAACTCAATGGTGAAATCCCCTGCTTGGAAATTCAAGGCAACGTTGTGCGCGACGCTTCCGCGCATAGATGCGTTCCATTGCAACCCGTAAAACCGACTATCCACGTAATAAAGCAAATAATTCCAGTTCCGAATGGCGGGCGTGAAATAAATCGGCTCTAAATTCACTGAATCGGTTTCCATAATCCAGTTTCCGCCCACGTTGCTTGAACCGGTGTCGTCCAATGACGCCCGAATTTCCACCCCCGTCTTGTCTTCTAATTTATCAATGACTGCCCGCCACCGGGGGTCGCTATACAAAGCGCACGCCATCAAATCAAAATTAGCGGTTCCGTATAGCGTTTTACAGTGCGTAATCACGCTCTCCAATGTGGTCCAAGTATCCAAGCCGTCGCTGTCATCCAAGAGAGAAGCAGCCGGCATTTCGCGCAGCATGCTGTAATCATTGGATTCCTTGTCATAACTGCGGTGCTGCAACAAGGCAACATTTTGAAGGACTACGTCATGCCACGCCCCTGACGCCAAATACTCGGCCGTCAATGTTGCCAATTCCGACACATTTGTGATTGCGTGTGTGTTTGGAGTGCGCCTCCATATTGTCGTGCCTAACCCCAATACCGAGTCCGACAACCCGACTGACGGCTCTTCATACACAAACGGCGTTTCGGTTACAGACGCGCCAGAATTCGTCTCCCCACACGGTCCGCCCACACAATTAAAACAAATGTCTTTGTCCGATAAATAATTGAAATTGTCATAAATAACATTGTTTTCATCGTTCAAAAAACACATTTTCTGGGAAATCGTTTCCACTGTATCGTAGAAATAGTTGAATACCAAGCAATATGTGTCTTCTTTTGCGGCGGCAACAATGGTGTCAATGTCTTGAACCCGATTATCAATGAGCAATAAATTGCGAACCGGAACAACGGTAGAAAACCATTCATCCGGCGAAACCCACGCTTCATTAAAATAGGGCATACGGTCATACGCAGATGCAGGCGCAGTTGTAGATGCAGACGCGTCATACATCACAACACCCGAAACAGACGCATCATCCGCAACAGACATTGTCATAGGAGACAATAACAACCAATTCCCCGATAAATCATCCACCGAGCCAGTCACAATGCCATCCACGGTTTCCCCAATCCCGAGAGAACATTGCACACTGACTGGCGAACAATTTGTCCCCAACCCCAAAATAGCGGCTTTCCAATTGGCGTCACTGCTGAAAGCCGCACCCAGAAAGTGAAAGGCAGTGATACCATAAGTGGTGTGGAGCGCATTGATAAAATCACGCACTTCACTCCACGACCCCCAAGACCCCCTAGACCCCGTCCCCATATCCCCGAAATAACAAGGCTGCGAAGAACGCAGCATCTTGTAAAAGGTAGGCTGTTGTTTGTAAGGCTGAACGAGACCAACTGTCGTGAAGGCGCTCACCGACAACGCTGAAATCTTCTCTAAGAGAGATGCCATCGTTTCGGTAGCATAGCAAAAGGTAACGACACTCGTGTTGATTGTGGCTGCTTGCGCAACGCACTGATAGCCGGAGATGCTATCATCAACGAGTAGCAAATGAGTAGTCATTATAACATATATGAGGAATATTATTTTAAATGAGAATTCATTGTTTTGTTGTTTTTTATTTGGGAATAATACAATGAATTCTATGACTTAGAGAGATGTTAAACAACAAAAGAAGCGGGGGTTAGTTTTTTTACAGGCCGACAACAAGTAAATACGGAAGCAAACCCCGCCATACATACAAAAAAAATACAAACAGACCCTGCTATAATAAATACAATGTGGTCTATTCGCATTTTTTTATTATGAATAACGAAGGTATGAATTATGAATAACACAGGTATTATAAATATTTAATATTATTTTTTATTCATTGATTTCATTTATAACTGAAACAGGCAAACATCCAAATCGCATTAATATTTCCATATGTTCATCTGAATGCGTTACAGAATTCGGAGAAGTTGTGTTGCGATTTTCAATATCAGTATCTGGTTCTTTTTCCACCTTGGAAAACGCGTCGGAAATAAGTTGAGGTAGTCGTTCCTTCATCTTGGCTTCAATGTATTCCCATATTTCTTCTTTTATTGTTGCCATTTTCGTTTCATTTCCGGTATGTTCTTCAAATTGCGGTTGTGGTTGTTGCTTTTGCTGTTTTGGCTGTTTTTGTTGTTTTTGTTGCTTTTGTTGTGATTGGAATTGCTGTTGCTGTTG
>SXGU01481486.1_pt1 | contig 44943 bp, 47 predicted proteins | sample 3174531 | NCBI WGS metagenome assembly SXGU01 (sample SAMN11356863, study PRJNA531348) | freshwater metagenome | isolation source: freshwater sample F1-140 | place: China: Fuxian Lake, Yuxi | collected 2017-12-25 | reverse complement strand
GGCTGCTCCACCCCGCGTCACCGAAAACATCAACTACCAGACTTAAAGCAGCCTAGCAGCTCTTTTTAGAACAGTATCCGTTTGCTTGAAGCAAACTGCGGCAGGCTGCTCCACCCTGTCACCGAAAAAACTCTCCACAAATCGGAGGAGGTGGATTATAACCACATCAGCAACAACTATGCAAGTACCAAAAACATTTATTGTGGAATTTATGAACGAGCGAATAACACCAGCAATAGCAAGGCTAATAAGTGAGTGGGAAGGCTGGCTGGCGGATGTGAAGCGCGTGTCGAAATATACACTTGTCTCATATAAAAACGATCTTTTGGGCTTTTTTGCTTTTCTTTCCGAACATTTTGGCGGTGCTGTCGCGCTGCCGCATTTGAAAGAGCTGGAGGCGAAGGACATACGCGCTTGGCTGGCGAGCAGGGCAGGGGCGGATTACGAGGCGGCATCGAACGCCCGCGCACTTTCTAGCGTTAAAAATTTCTTTCGTTATTTAGAAAAGCAAGAAAAATTGAGGAATGCGGCGATTTTTCACATTCGTGGCGCGAAAATAAAGAAATCATTGCACCGCGCACTTGAGGAAACGCAAGCCACAGGCGCACTAACGGAAATTGGCAGCACCCACGCTGAGGAATGGGTGAATGCTCGCGATCTCGCGCTGCTCACGCTGATTTATGGTTGTGGGCTGCGGATTGGTGAGGCGTTGTCGCTGACTTATGCGGATGCACCAACTATGGATGGGCTGGTGGTGACAGGGAAGGGGAATAAGCAACGAAAATTGCCTGTTCTGCCGATTGTGTGTAGCGCGGTTGAGCAATATATTTCCGCTTGTCCGCATAGTTTTAGCGCGGATACGCCGCTATTTTTGGGGGTGCGCGGAGGGGCGTTGGATGCGGCGGTTTTTCAGCGCATAATTCGCGGTGTTCGCGTTCGCCTGAACTTACCTGAAACCACCACGCCACACGCCTTCCGCCATAGTTTTGCCACGCATTTGCTATCGGCGGGTGGGGATTTGCGCTCTATTCAAGAGTTGTTGGGGCATGTTAATTTATCCACCACCCAGCGTTATACATTAGTTGACAAAAACCGCCTGCTCACCGCATATAAAAACGCACATCCGAGGGCGTAACTCAGAAAATCAGGAAAAAAACATGACAATTTCTAAAGACCTATCGCCTGTTATTTTTGGCATGGCTGGAACTACTCTAACCGCCGAGGAAACAGAGTTTTTTCGTGAGGTGCAGCCTTATGGCTATATCTTATTTGCGCGGAATTGTGATAATCCGCAGCAGATAAAGGACTTGACCGCTGTGTTGCGCGAAATTTCAGGGCGCGATGATTTGCCAATACTGATTGACCAAGAGGGCGGGCGGGTGGCGCGGCTAAAACCACCGCATTTTCCAGCTTTTCCGCCAGCGGCGCAGTTTGCCAAGCTCGCGGAAACTGACTTGGAAGCGGCGAAAAAAGCCGTTTATGACAATGCGCTTTCCATCGCTAATATGTTGATAAAGCTAGGAATTACCGTTAATTGCGCCCCGTTGGCTGATGTTCCCATTGCTGGGGCGCATGAAATCATTGGTGACCGCGCCTTTGGCAACGACCCGCAGCAAGTGGCAACGCTTGCCCGCGCTATGGCGGATGGCTTGATAGCAGGAGGCGTTACGCCTGTTCTTAAACATATTCCGGGGCATGGGCGGGCGTTTGCCGATAGCCACCATGAACTACCTGTGGTGCATACAGCCTTGGAAGAGCTGCGAGCTACTGACTTTGTGCCGTTCAAAACACTTGCGGATTTGCCGCTGGCGATGACCGCACATGTGTTGTTTTCCGCCATTGACGCGGAGAATATGGCGACCGTTTCGCCAAAAGCTATCCGCCTAATCCGCGAGGAGCTTGGTTTTTCTGGCTTGCTGATGAGCGACGATTTATCAATGAAGGCGATGCGCGGCGACTTTAGCGAGAGAGCGCGAGCAGTGCTGGCGGCGGGTTGTGACCTTGTGTTGCACTGTAACGGTGATATGGCGGAAATGCGGGCGATAATGACTGGGATTACAGCAGATTAGTTGATTTATGCCTTATCTAAAAATCGGTCTTTATTCCAAAATTACAAGCTTCACCAGCCGTTGCTGTATTATATACAGCCGTTGTTGGTGATAGTGTTGTGGCGCAGTTTGGATAGACTAACGGATATAAATGTATCCAGTTGCCAGTTCCTGGTTTCCCATCATCTACCTTTGTGTCTATTGATAGTGCGTCCATAACGGTTAAGGCTTGAGCGAATGTTGGGTATGCATCCAAATAACTTTTACCAAATAGAATTGCATGTTTGGTGAGGGTTCTTTCTCCAAGAGAAGTCCACCCATTCCAATTATCTGTATATCCATTCCAATTTAGCACGGTATAACCAATACCAGCACCAATTTTTGACGCTGGAACATTTACCCCGACCTCTGCGTGATTAGCTCCACCTGAACCTTGAGTTCCTGTATAGCTTCCTCTGAATAACCCAGCCATTGACAGATGATACCAGAATTGCCACATCTCGCTATATCCTGAAACACCATATACGCCTATTTGTTCATCACCATTTCCATCGGTGACGCCGCTAAAATATTTAGTAGCATGGGCGCAGTCCCCCGGTAGGCACTCATATTTTTCTTGAAATGTGATGGTGGCGGTTTGTATTTGTTCAATATCTTTTAGTGCAGAGCGAACTTTTGCGGAATAAAGCAAAGCCCTTCCAGCCAATGTACCGCCAATAAGCAGACCAATAATAAGGATTACTAGGGACATTTCTACCAGTGTAAAGCCAGATTTTAGTGTCGTTTTATCGCTATATTTAGGCATTATGAAACCTCGGTTATTATTAGGAATATAGCTTCATACAGTAAGAGTTTTCTGGAAATATTCAATAGTTTTTACAAGCCCGCGATCCAGCGCAATTTTTGGCTGCCAGCCGAGAATTTCCTTGGCAAGACTGATGTCTGGTTGGCGTTGCAGAGGGTCGTCCTGTGGCAGTGGTTTGAAGATGATTTCCGACTTGCTACCTGTTAGTTCAATAACTTTTTCCGCCAACTCCTCAACGGTGAATTCGTCGGCATTGCCGAGGTTTATTGGCCCAGTGATGCCGCCTGCGCTTTCCATCATGCGGATGATGCCATCCACCAAATCATCAATATAACAAAATGAGCGCGTTTGCGAGCCGTCGCCGTAAATGGTAATCGGTTTTCCCTCTAGTGCCTGACAAATGAAATTGGAAACCACCCGCCCGTCATCAGAGCGCATTAGCGAGCCGTAGGTGTTGAAAATCCGCACGATTTTAATATCCACATCATGCTCGCGGTGATAATCAAAACACAGCGTTTCGGCGGCGCGTTTGCCCTCGTCAGAGCAGGCGCGAGGGCCAATGGTGTTGACATTGCCCAGATAGCTTTCAGGCTGTGGGTGAATTTCGGGATTGCCATAAACTTCGCTGGTGGAGGTCTGTAAAATCCGCGCTTTATGAGCCACCGCGAGATCCAGCAGATTTTTCATGCCGATGATATTAATCATCATAGTGCGGACGGGATTTAGCTGGTAATGCACAGGCGAGGCAGGGCAGGCGAGGTTGTAAATCTCGTCAAAAACCAAGCCGTTAGTGTGGGTAAATGGCTGCATGACATCATGCTCCAACAATTCGAAACGCCCAGTTTGCAGAAGATGCTCAACATTTTCGCGTTTGCCAGTGAAAAAATCATCAAACGCAACAACGCGATGCCCCTGCGCCACTAACGCTGAACATAGATGAGAGCCAATAAAACCCGCGCCACCAGCAATTAAAATATTTTTCATGAAGCTTTGTTATCTTATATTTTTTGATTATTCAAGTGGGTGAGAAAGAATTTTGTGGTTCTAGGCTGCGTGCTATGCCTGCGTTTCTACGCATCATTTCAACACCTGAAAAAGTTTTTCCGTCTTTGCGCTCATTTTGCTCATAAATTTCCACCTTGCGTTTAGGAAGGGCAGGCGGAGCTTGCGGCGGAAGGTCTTGCAGTTGCTCGTGCTTATGGTGGCGGATATTCTGCACCGCCTCCACACATTTTTTCTTGAGGTGATGCGCCATACCCAGCGTTTTTGCGACTGCGTTCGCCTGTCTAGGTTTTGGGTTCGGGTCTGGTGCAACCCCTGAGCGTTGTCCTACAGCAGCAAACGCCAACTCGCTAACGCGAATATTATTGCCATTGATACCAGCCGTAAAATCCTGAAGCATTTTCATAGAATGTTGCAGATCGGGATGTTGCTCAAACAGTTGAAATACCGCTTGTTTTTTGCGTAAATCCAGCTTGTCATATTCTTCGCCAAAGCTTTGTTTTACCGCTTGGCTTAAAGCTGGTCTGGCACTGACAAACACGCCGAGAACTTGTTCTTTGCTTAAAGTTACCCCTGCATCGCGCTCTTTTATCAAATCCTCTATGCGCTCGTGGGTGCTGTGACCTTCCATCTCAAACATTTTTTTGCCCGCCGCTTCAACGGGATATTCAACTAGTTTGTGACAAACAAAACCAACAGCTACCTTGGCGGCAAAATTTGCGAATCCAGATAATGCAACCATCGCTGGCAACTGCATGACCGCAAAAGCAATCGGTAGGGCGCAAAGAATAGAAAATACGGTGACTGCTATTCCAAGATTTCTATCTCTTTTTAATTTTTGTAATTCTTCATTCAGAACAGGATTAGTTTCTGCCACTGCGTCCATGTCTTTTTTGGTTATTTGTGCTGGGTTTTTCCCTAATTTTGCAGCAATTTCTTCGCGGTAGGTGTCCATCACATCAGAGCGCAAATTGCTATATTTTATAACATTAATAACCGCGCTGGCAACTGCCGCCAAGCCCAGACCAGTGGAAGTCCACACAGCACCAAAGCCACCAGCAAGCCCAGCCGTTGCCGTGGCACTACCAGTTTCCGCGGCAATATGCACAATTTGTTCGCCGCCAAAATGTGTAGCCGCATTGCCTAATTCATGTGCAACTCCTGTAAATGTTCCACCATTTGCCACAATAGACACTCCTTTCCACTATTCATTCTACATGAAAAAAACAAAAGAAATGTGACAATTTTGTGAAGATTTGCGTTTTAGTCTGCCATCGCCAGATATTCGCGGGCGTGACGCACATAATTTTCGGCGGAAATATCGATAAACCTTTGTTCTTCCAAGGTTAAATCACGAAAGAACTTGGCGGGGCTGCCTGCCCAAAGCTGCCCCTTTGGCACGCGCTTATTAGGGGTTACCAGTGCGCCAGCCGCCACCTGCGCCCCGCTTTCCACCACCACTCCGTCCATCAGAGTCGCCCGCATGCCAATAAAACAGCCGTCTTCCAGCGTGCAACCATGCAGTAATGCGCTATGCCCAATGGTGACATTATCGCCAATAATCGTTGGGTTAGTTTTGCGGGTGACATGAATCACCGTTCCGTCCTGAATATTCGTGCGTTTGCCGATGCGGACGAAATTCACATCCCCGCGCACCACTGAGCCAAACCAAACGCCTGAATCATCGCCAATTTCCACATCGCCAATCACCGCCGCCCCAGCCGCCACAAAGGCTTTCGGCGAAATGCGCGGAAACACACCATCAGGCGCATATTCACCACGATACGGAAGGATTATGGGGCTATTTCCGTTTGAGTTGTTTATAAACTTCGTCATCATTTCGCTTTCCAATTAGTGCAATATACAAAGTATCTTCGGTGAAATTATAAATAATTCTATACTCACCGCTATCCGCTCTCAGGTAATTGTACCCATAAAGTTGCTTGGAATCTTGCGGTTTTGGATTATTTCGTAATAATTGAATTTTTTCAGCTATTTGCCTGCCGTGTTTTGGGTTGACACGCGCAAAGAACCTATCGACACTTCTATCTAGTTTAAGTATCAGCATTTAGAAACTTTTGAATAATGTTTTCGCTTTCATCTGTTCCTAAATATCCCTCTCTTTCAGCCTCCATCGCTTTTTCAGCCCATATTTTATCAGAAAGTGCTTCGAAAGCCTCATAATCTTTATAGCTATCATAAGGAATCATAACCACAGAATTGCGCCCTGAGCGTTGAATAACCACAGGCTCGCGCAGAGCCGCATCCATAATCGCCCCAAAATGATTTTTTACTGTTGTTGCTGATTCTATGTGCATTTTTACTCCTCCATCAAAATAGCTAATTCGTCTATATTAGTCGATTTAGCTATTTTAGTCAATAGGAACTATTGAAACTTGAACATTATCCCTTGGCACATGCCAGCGTAAGATGGGTTTATATTATATTCTGCGTCCTCATCCTCATTTGAAGCTCCGCCATAAAGGCAATTTCCAGCGGCTGCGCTTGCTGACCAAGAGATTACAAAGTCTGGTTCGAGAGCCAAATCTTCACCAGGAGGGAGTATCTTTACCTGACCAGAATTTGGTAATCCATCATCAATCTTACTGTCCATATTGTATGCATCAGCAGATTTTAAGAACGGCTGTGGGCTTCCAAGCATATTTGTAATACCAAGAATTTGAAAATAATTGAATCCATAGGCGGCACAAGCCCTAAAATAAAAATTATCTCCAAGTTTGGCACGAGGAAATACACTTTCAGTATAAACAGGATTGCCACCAACATCAGGATTAGTATTGCCAGAAATCATTTTAGCATCTGATAAATGACGAAAAAACACTCTATCCTCACCATTAATAAGACTTTCACCACCCAAATCAACAACAAGACATCTTAAAAGAGGTTCACGACCAAGATCTATTCCCTCTATAATACCATTCCCATTGTCAAGAAACCCAGTATCATAAAACCCATACGCCGCCGCCTCAGAATTCGGCATGTCCCCTGGAAGATAGTTATATTTTAGGCGAAAAGTATTGGTGGCGACATTGAATTGATCTTTTTGGCTAATCGTGGCGCGTATTTCCGCGGCATGAATCAAATCCTGCCCAACCAGAACTCCGCCAACAATTAATCCTATGATCACAAGTACAATGGAAAGCTCAATTAGTGTGAAACCTGATTTGTTATTCCAAAAATTTTTCTTCCTTGCTTCCTTGCTCATATTTTTTTCTCCTAAAACAGACCAAGCCGTTCAGAAATCACCTGCAAAATGTCGTTATGCAGTTTTTCTGGCTCTTGTGCGGCATTTAGAACAGCGCAGCGCGATTTTTCATCTTGGGCGATTTGCAGAAAACCTTCGCGGATTTTTTGATGAAATTCGATAGATAAGCCCTCAAAGCGGGTTTCATCGCTAAGGCGTTCGCCCGCCCTTCGCAAGCCGACATTAGGGTCAATATCCAAAATAATGGTCAGATGCGGCATAAAATTTCCAAAGACAAGGCGGTGTAGATTTTTGATGTATTCAACACCAAGCCCTTTACCGATACCCTGATACACGATTGTCGAATCCACAAATCTGTCGCAAATAATCGTCTTTCCATCGGCAAGGGCAGGGGCAATTTTTTTGCTGATATGTTCGCTGCGTGCCGCCTGAAAAAGCAAAGTTTCGCTTAATGGATTCCACGCATCACCATCGCCAGATACGAGCAGTGAGCGAATTCTCTCCGCCGAAGCCACTCCCCCTGGTTCGCGGGTGGCAATAAACGGCAAGCCAGAGCGTTCAAAAGCAGCGGCAAGAAGTTTTAACTGCGTTGATTTTCCGCTGCCTTCGCCGCCTTCAAATGAGATAAATTTTCCGTTCATATTACTAAAGCAAATTAATTGTTGCGCAATTTTATATAGGTTGGACTTATATTGATTTTTCGAGTATTTGATGTGAAATAAATTAAGTGATATATTTATTATGAAGTCAATAAATAATTTGCGCTTGCTATAAATTTTTTTTTCATATTTATTAGCAACTCAAATTGGAATAATTCCATGTCAGGAAAAGATAAACAAACTAGTCAACCGAAGTCTGGAGCAGCTAGTAAATCCGCCAGCAAATCTATCGCCCTTAATCGTAAGGCGCGGTTTGAATATGCGGTGGAGGAAGAGTTTGAAGCGGGCATAGTGCTTTCTGGTACTGAAGTGAAGTCGCTGCGAGCGAACAAGGTTCAGATATCGGATGCTTATGCTGGTGAAAAAGACGGCGAAATATGGCTGTTTAATGCCTATATCGCTGAATATGAGGGTGGGAATCGTTTTAACCACGAAACTCACCGCCCACGCAAATTATTGCTGCATAAAAAGCAGATTAAAAAATTGCTGGGCAGGCTGAAGGTTAAAGGGGTGACGCTTGTTCCGTTGTCGATTTATTTTAATAGCCGCGGTTTGGCAAAAATAAAATTGGCACTGGCGATGGGTAAGAAATTATATGAAAAACGAGATACAATAAAACAACGAGATTGGCAGCGCGACAAAGCGCGGATAATGCGGGCGAAAGGTTAAGTGGTAACGAATAAAAAGAAAAATAAAAAATAGTAACAACGGGAAAAAAGGTGGAACACAAATGTTGGAAGCAATTGCAGATTTTTGGAAACCAGTAAAAAAGCCGCAAACTATGGGCAAAGCAAAACTTTCAGAGCTACAGCTAGGCAGTGTCCTTAGTTTTGGCTTTATGCCGCAAGTCGCACTTAGTGGGCGAAAGCTCACTGTGACCGCCGTTAATAGCTACCAGTTTGGCGCGGATGTTCTCACCTCTTTTGTTCTTAGTCAGTCGAATGACTTAGATGTTTCGATGATTGTTGCAGATGCACAGGGCGAGCAATATCTTGCCATTTCCCGCAAGCTTTCCATAAGCGAGCGCATAAAGCTTTTCGATGAAAAAGCCATTGAAGATATAACCACCAAAGACGATTTTTCCAAACTAGCCTGCAAGGACAATGTGCCAGAACTGAAAGGTTGGCTGGTTAGCAATTATAAGCGCGAAATTCAGGGGATGCGCGGGTTTTTTCATCGCGCTGATTTCCGTGATGGTGCGGATAAGGTGGAAACTGGCGAAGAATTTCAATATACTCTTCTCGGCAGCGTCAGCAACGAACATGCGATTGAAATTGAAAAATATGCTGGCGGGCGCATTGATGTCTACGCAACTATTTATCGGCGCACAAATGATATAACCGATGTGGAAATGCCACTTTCTAAAAATCCAGATATAAGATTGGTTTCTGGTGCGGAGTCGGTTGTTGCTGATGAGAAAATTATTGAGCCAGAAAAAAACATTGAACCAGAAAAAGAAGTCGTAAAGCTTGAGGAGTTTGATTTACCGAATCTAACGCCCACGCCTCTTGAGCCAGTAATCATAAAAGAAGAAACTACAGAAAAACTACAAGAAACTGAAGAAAATAAAGAAACTATAAATGCTACAATAACAACACCAAACAACAACGAGGAGAATAGTCAGATGAATATTGCGAGTGCTGGTGAAGCTAAAAGTTACGGTGCAAATGGTCATGATTATAAAGAAGCCGCAGTGAGTTTTGGCTCGGCGAATAAAGCTGCCAGCGTACAGGAATTTAAGTCTATGAATAATGTGGCAAATGGTATGGATAACGAGTCAATTGAGTGCGACCTTCGCGTTGCCAACCAAATTATCGACGAAGCAATTCGCGGAGAGATGCGCCTTTCGGATGTTGTTCGTCGGATTATTGAGCTGCCTGTTGCCCATCAAGAAGCTGTACAAATTCCAATCACTCTGGCGGATGAGGATTATTCATTACTGGCTATTCGTTATGGCATTCCAGCGTCTGACCGCAACGCGATTAAAAAGCGCATCATCCAAGATCTTGGCGATTTCTCTGGTAAGAAAAAATTGTCTTAGTACGAATTTACGATAATATGGCGTAATTGACTTTCGTCATTGCGAGGCGAAGCCGAAGCAATCCAGAAACCATCAACAAGCTGGATTGCCGCGCTCCTTTTAGTCGCTCGCAATGACGAACACTTTGACGGATTGATAGAAGTTTTAAGCCTGTTTTTTCAGTTTATCTCTGGCAATGCTTGCAAAAATATCTTCGTCCTGTGCAATCATCTGTTTCAGCTCGGCTTCAGCTTTGGCAATGTTTTCTTCCGTTGCGGCTGGGTGTTTTCCTTGTAGTTCGCGCAAGGTTTCCAGCTCAACGGATTTTGCGAAGGTATGTGTTCCCACTTTGGTTTCCTCCGCGCCGTTTTTCATGGTGAATGCGCCAGATGAAATCGGCAGGATAATTCCGTTATCGGTGGTGGCGTACAGGGCTTTTTCCAGTGCGGCGGCTATATTTTCCGCATCGCTTGCGTCCACACCGTCGCGCTTCATAAGCTCGCCAGAATATTTAACGCCGTAAGACAGCCCTTCCACAAATGCCATCGGGTTGAATTGCAAAACGCCGTCTTCCTTCCATTTTTTGAGCAAGTCTGGCGCAGTGCCGCCCGTACCTAGCTCCACAGCTTTGCGCCCATCACCTAGTGTTCCCACCGAGTATGAAGTTCCTTTGCCCGCCAACTCAATATCGGTGAGGAAATCGCCCATAATATTTGAGCAAACCAGCAGAGTATCGCGCAGGCCACCTGTGAAATATTTCGCTCCTGCCTGCGCCGCGCTGAGCAGCTCATACTCAACACCTGCATAGCCAGCAGCGATTTTCGCCACTTCCTCGCGGGCGATTTGGTAGTAATCGCTATCATCAAAGCCGAACACAATTTTTTTCTTATTGTTTTTTGCGTCTTCAAAAACATTCTTGATTGCGCCGTGAATGCGCTCTCTATCCAAAACGGTGGCGAGGGCAAACTCGCCTTCACCCAGTTTTTTATGCAAAATTTCCGCACCATTCGCGTCAATAATTTTTACATCTCCGCCCTCAAATTGGAACGGTTTATAATGATCTTTAGTGGCGGAAAGGCGTACAATCGCGCTGTCGGCTGGGGCTTTGAAACCGCCATTTTCCTTTACCAAATTCCAAAATTCTTTCACCGTGCTGGCATAAGATTGATTGAGCGAAATCATCAAAGTTGGCTCGGCTGGTGCTTTATTCGCCAAAATCGCATGAACATTATCAATCAGAAAACCTGTCGCCATCTGCGGTGCGCCCGACGAGGTTTTTACGACATTGCCCGCCTTGTCTTTTTCCAGCGCGTAATTTACGATTTTATCGCTAGTGCCCATAGCGTGCAGCTTGTTGGACAATAAGCGGTTCTGCGTCACATCATAGCCAGAAATCACCGTGGCTTTACTGCCGTGGAAAATATGTTTGGCGGCGGCGATTTTATCGGCATTTTTATCCAGAAAATCAGAAATTTGTTTTTCGCTGCTGGTGAACAGGCAAACGCTGCTGCCATCGCCCAATTTTTCCTCGGTGATTTTTTCTGTGCCGTCTGGCGCGGTGTAAATTATTTTCATTTTACCGCCAGAAATTTTACCGTTTATTGTGTTGCTTGCATCGGCGGGCATGGCAAGCGTTTCAAACGGAGTTTTCGCGTCCCAATGCGCTGGCGTATAAGTTGAGCGCGAAGCGAGCGCGTCCGACACGCCGCGCACAAGGGTAACTTCCAAATCATCGCGCCATTTGGCATTCGGGCTGCCGATTTTTACGAGGGAGTTTTTAACCGCGAGCGCGAATTCTGCCATGTTCGCTTCCGAGCTTTGCGGCGAGTGTTGTGCGCGAAGCTCCGCCACTTTTTCATTTAGTTTTTTCTCATCATCCTTGTTGTTCAAAGAAAAAATCAGCGCGTTTTCCGCTTCCAATTTGCTTATGGTTTCCAGCATTTGTTTGTCCGATGGTGTAATCCCTGGCCCTTTGAGATACACAGCGTTTTTATCGTCCTGCACTTGTTTAATCGCGGTTGCCACTGCTTCGCCGTTGGTTAGAATTCTGGTCGCCAGATCCATCGGTGCTTCTTTTATTTTGATGCCGAGCATGTCAATTAGCGGTTTGAGAGCTTCCCACGCGGCGAGTGCGCCTTCTTCTGGCGGTGTAACAATTAAACTATAATCAGATGAATTCTTCGCGCTCATTATAAACATGCTCCCTAATTTTATTAAATATTCAGCGACACAACTCTAAATAAATAGCACTAATAATCAATTAATTTCAAGCATTTCCTGCATAATGCAATGAAACATATTTTTTGAATGCCGTTTTTTCTAGCAAAGTAAAAATAGATATGCTAATTACGCATAACTGTTTGATGGTTTGTGTGGTGCATTGATAATTTGCAGAGCCGATAATTTGCCAATGACAATTTGCAGTTGACCTTTTGGTTTTGATGTTTATTGTCGCCAGCTCTGTGGAAGTTGTATCCATACGATTTTGTTAACTAACGAAGGAAAAAGATCATGAGTGACATTGCTGAACGCGTAAAAAAAATCGTTGTTGAACATTTGGGTGTTGATGAATCTAAAGCTGTTTTAGAAGCTAGCTTTATTGATGACCTCGGTGCAGACAGCTTGGACACCGTTGAGCTGGTTATGGCTTTTGAAGAAGAATTCAACATTGAAATTCCTGATGATGCTGCGGAAAAAATCTTGTGCTTGCAAGATGCAGTTAATTACATACAACAGCACGCAAAAGCTGCGTAGTTTTCGTTTGTATTAATACACTCAAAGTATTTCATTAATTGGCTAGGCAGCCAAGGCGAGGCGCACGGAATGTACGCTTTGTACATGAGTACGGCGAGACCGATGGATAACGAAGCCAATTCATGAAAGACGAAGAGTTATGAGACGGGTAGTAGTAACAGGTATAGGTCTGGTTACTCCGCTTGGTTGCGGCGTGAAAGAATCGTGGGACGGAATTATTTCCTCTCGCTCTGGTCTTGGTGCTGTCACTCTTTGTGACACTTCGGATCTACCTGCGAAGGTTGCTGGTGAAGTTCCGCGCGGTGTTGGTGCTGGGCTGTTTAACGCTGACGATTATATTGAGCCAAAAGAGCAGAAAAAAATGGATGATTTTATCCATTTCGCTTTTGGCGCAGCGACGCAGGCGGTTGAGGATGCTGGGATTGCGTCACTTGACGATGAAACCAAGCTGCGTACTGGCATTATGATTGGCTCTGGCGTTGGTGGTTTGCATATCATTGAGCAAACGGCTTTGTTGCTGAAGGAAAAAGGGGCGCGGCGCGTTAGTCCGTTCTTTATTCCCGCCTGTCTTATCAACTTGGCTTCTGGGCAAATCTCCATAAAATACGGCTTCAAAGGGCCTAACCACTCGGTGGTTACTGCTTGCTCCACTGGCGCACACGCGATTGGCGATGCGGCGCGAATTGTGCAATGTGGTGATGCGGATATTATGGTTGCTGGCGGCACAGAGGCGGCGATTTGCCCGATTGCGCTGGCTGGTTTTGCTGCGGCTCGCGCCCTTTCCACTGGTTATAACGACACTCCGACCAAGGCTTCGCGCCCGTGGGACAAGGGGCGTGATGGCTTTGTGATGGGCGAAGGCTCTGGTATTGTTGTATTGGAAGAATACGAACACGCCAAAAAGCGCGGCGCGAAAATTTACGCTGAGCTAGTTGGCTATGGTATGTCGGGTGATGCTTACCACATCACTGCGCCTGCGCCTGAACATGAGGGTGCGGGGCGGGCGATGGCTGCGGCTATGAAACGCGCCCAGCTAAACCCAGAAGATATTGACTATATCAACGCGCATGGAACTTCCACCCCGATGGGCGATGAGCTGGAGCTTAAAGCGGTAAAAAATCTGTTTGGTGATGCGGCTTATAAGCTTTCCATGTCGTCAACCAAATCAGCGATTGGGCATTTGCTCGGTGCGGCTGGCGCGGTGGAGGCGATTTTCTCTATCCTTGCTATGCGCGATCAAATTGCACCGCCAACGCTTAATCTGGACGATCCGTCCGATGGCTGCGATCTGGATCTAGTGGCGCATACGGCGAAACCGCGCAAAATCCGCGCTGTTCTTTCCAATTCCTTTGGTTTTGGCGGGACAAATGCTTCGCTTGTCTTTAAGCAGATATAGATTTTGCGTCGCCTGACACAGATTTTTCTGCTTTTCTTCGTCGCGGTTTGCTCTATTGGAATTTTCCTCTGGAATGACTATCGCTCGCCAAGCGCACTTTCAAAGGAAACAACCGTTATTATTCCTCGCGGTAGTGGCTTCGTGAAAAGCGTTGATTTACTTGCTGAAAATCAGGTTATAAAATATCCGTTGTTTTTTAAGTCAGTCAACTGGCTAACTGGCGATGCGCGGTTGGTGAAGGCGGGTGAATATCGTTTCCCAATGGGAATTTCTCCGCAAGAAGTGGCGCAAATGCTAGTTGCTGGACAGGTGGTGGTGCATAAAATAACCATACCCGAAGGTTTTTCTGTGCGCGAGGTAGTGGAGCTTTTGCGAGCAGAAAATATTCTGGAAGGTGATGTTCCAGATGGCATTGCCGAGGGTTCTTTGCGTCCCGACACTTATTATTTTACTTACGGCGATACGCGCAAAGAATTGCTAGAAAAAATGCGGGCGGCGGCGCAAAAAGAACTGGCGGAACTCTGGGAAAAACGGGCAGGGGGGCTGCCATTTGCAACGCAGATGGAAGCTTTAATCCTCGCCTCCATTGTGGAAAAAGAAACAGGCGTGGCGCAGGAGCGACCAAGAGTGGCGGCGGTGTTCATCAATCGTTTGAGGCGTGGTATGAAGCTGCAATCCGACCCAACAACAGCTTATGGAATTGAGCAACAAACAGGAAAACCGCTCACTCGCTCGCTTACGCTTGATGACCTGAAAACCCCGACCGCCTTTAACACCTATACTATCCCAGCCCTGCCGCCAACGCCGATTTGCAATGTCGGGCGGGCGGCTATTGAGGCGGTTCTGCATCCGCTGGATACACAGGAACTCTATTTTGTCGCCACAGGAAGCGGCGGGCATAATTTCGCAGAAACCTTAGATATTCATAATAAAAATGTCAGAGAATATCGAAAAAGCCGTTAATTTATATTGACTTTGCGGGGCTTTATCTATAGGAAAACGCCATTAAAACTCACAAAATGAAAGTTATAGCTATGGTAAAAAAACATAAAAAAATAAGAAAAGTAGTATTTCCTGTTGGTGGGCTGGGGACGCGCTTTTTGCCCGCCACGAAATCTATGCCAAAGGAAATGCTGCCTGTGGTTGATAAGCCGCTGATTCATTACGCTTTTGAAGAAGCGAAGGCGGCTGGAATTGAGGAATTTATTTTCGTCACAGGGCGAAACAAGGGCGCGATTGCCGATCATTTTGACCATTCTTATGAGCTGCAAAATATCCTTGATAAAAAGAACAAAAAGCGCGAGCTGGAACTAACCAAAAACTGGCTTCCCGAAGCGGGAAATATTATTTTCACCCGCCAGTGCGAGCCGCTGGGCTTGGGTCACGCCGTGTGGTGCGCCCGTAATATGATTGGCGATGAGCCATTTGCGGTAATTCTCGCGGATGATATGGTGCTTGCTAAAACTGGTTGCCTTAAGCAAATGATTGAACAATATAACGATTGCGGCGGAAATGTCCTCGGGGTTATGGATGTACCGCGTGAAAAAACCGCAAGCTACGGCATTGTTGATATTGATAAATCCGCCACCTCCAAGGACGGAAAACTAGTAAAAGCGCGTGGTTTGGTGGAAAAACCAGCCCCAGAGGATGCTCCATCCACGCTTTCTATTATTGGTCGCTATATTTTGCAGCCAGAGGTTATGGGCGTGCTTTCCAAGCAAAAGGCGGGCGCGGGTGGTGAAATTCAACTAACCGACGCGATCGCCACCATGATCGGCAAGCAAGATGTTTTCGGCTATCGCTTTGACGGCGTGCGCTATGATTGCGGCGGGCTGGTTGGTTTTGTTGCTGCCAATGTTGCTTTTGCGCTTGAACGCGAGGAAATTCGCGCTAGAATGCTGAAAGAATTGGATGAAGTTTATAAACGCAGCGGAGTAAAATAAAATGCAAATTGCAGTGGTGGGAACGGGTTATGTTGGGTTGGTTTCGGGCGTGTGTTTCTCGGAATTTGGTTTTCGTGTAACCTGCGTTGACCGCGACAGCGATAAAATCGCTAAATTGCAACAGCATATCATGCCGATTTATGAACCGGGTTTGGAGCAATTGGTGGAAAGCAACCGCAAGGCGGGCAGATTGTCATTCACTACTGACCTCGCACAAGCTGTTGCGGCGGCGGATCTTGTGTTCATCGCGGTGGGAACGCCGCCGAATGAAACTGACGGAATGCCTGACCTAACCGCGCTTAATATCGTGGCAAAAGAAATCGCTAAATCAATAAAAGATTATACTCTGGTGGTTACAAAATCCACCGTTCCGCTGGGTACAAACCGCGCAGTGGCGAAGATTATTTCTGCGGAAAATCCTGACGCGGATTTTGATGTGGCTTCTAACCCTGAATTCCTGCGCGAGGGTAATGCGATTGAAGATTTTATGTCGCCTGACCGCATCGTGGTTGGTGTGGATTCCAAACGCGCCCGCGAACTGATGCACAAGCTTTATGAGCCAATCTGCATGAATGGCGCGAAGCTGATTTTCACCAGCTTTGAAAGCGCGGAAATGATAAAATACGCTTCCAACAGCTTGCTTGCCACGCGTATTGCTTTTATCAATGAAATCGCTGATTTATGCGAAAAAACTGGCGCAAATATTCGCGATGTGGCACGGGGTGTGGGCTTGGATAAGCGCATTGGCGATAAATTCCTGCAAGCTGGGCCGGGATATGGCGGTTCTTGCTTCCCGAAAGATACGCTCGCTCTGCAACAAATGTCGCGCAATGCTGGCGTTCCTAGCCAGTTGATTGAGGCAACTATCAAAAGCAATAACGAGCGCAAAGAGCGTATGGCGGAGAAGATTATCGCGGCGGCTGGTGGCAGTGTGAGCGGCAAGAAAATCGCCGTTCTTGGGCTGACCTTCAAACCATCAACCGATGATATGCGCGATAGTGCCAGTCTTTCTATTATCCCTGCCTTGGTGGCGGCTGGCGCGGAAATTCACGCTTACGACCCGCAGGGTATGAAAGAGGCAAAGCATTTCCTTAAAGCTAATGTTGCTTACCATGAAACAGCGGAAGCAGCGATGTCTGGCGCGGATATGCTGGTTATCCTTACGGAATGGAACGAATTCCGCAGTCTTGACCTGAAAAAAGTGAAGTCCTTGCTGCGTTCGCCGCTGGTGGTGGATTTGCGTAATATATATAAACGACAAGACATGAAAGCACACGGCTTTAGCTATGTTTCCGTCGGTCGCCAGAATGTTATTAGCGGCGAGCCGTACATAGCGGATCTTAATATCGAAGACGAATGGGCGGCGTAAGTTAGGCTACACTAAATCGTCAAGTGACACCTCAAGAACTCTTGCAATCGCTTGAAGGCTTGCCACGCTTCCTGTTTTTTTACCATGCTCAATCGCGCTTAACATGCTGCGCTCTATATCTGCAAGCTCCGCGAGCTTGGTTTGCGTAAGCCCGCGATATTTACGAAAAACTAAAATAGCGTTTTCGCCAGCGTCAATCTTGTCATAAAGCGACATAGGAAAAGCTTCTTCGTCGCGCGCCACCGCCGCGTCATAGGCGGCAATCTCAGCGTTCATTTCGGCGTTTTTTTTCATGGGGCTCTCAATTTTTAAGTATTGTCATGCCAGCCTCGGTTGGCATCCAGCGTTTTCTATTGCTTTAGATACCAGATTTCGCTGGTATGAAAATTAAATAATTAATGAGCCATTCCCCAGTTTTTTCCTGTGCCGATTTCAACGGTTAGGGGAACGGAGATGCTGGCGGCATTTTCCATCGCGGGTTTGATGATGGTTTTTGCCGCTTCCACATCAACTTCCGCCACTTCAAACACCAGCTCGTCATGGACTTGCAGGAGCATTTTATACTGACCGCTGACTGCTGACCACTGACCACTGATAGCAACCATCGCCCGTTTAATAATATCCGCCGCTGTGCCTTGCAGCGGGGCGTTGATGGCGGCGCGTTCGCCGAATTGTCGCCGTGCGCCGTTTTTATCGTTGATGGCGGGGGTGTGGCAACGCCTGCCGAACAAAGTTTCAACATATCCATGTTCGCGGGCGAATTCCTTGCAGGATTCCATATAATCGCGGATGCCGCTATATTGCTTGAAATATTGCTCAATATACGCGCCCGCCTCGGTGCGCGAAATGCCAAGGCGTGTCGCCAGCCCATGTGCGCTGATGCCGTAAATAATTCCGAAATTGATGGTTTTGGCTTTGCGCCGCAGGTCGGAATTTACTTGCGCGACTGGCACGCCGAACATTTGGCTGGCGGTGATGGCGTGAATATCGTCGCCGTTGCGGAAAGCGGTTTTAAGCTCTGGCACATCCGCCATGTGCGCGAGCAGGCGCAGCTCAATCTGTGAATAATCGGCGGCGAGGAGAACGCTTCCTTTTTCGGCGATAAAGCACTCGCGGATTTTTTTGCCTTCAAGGCTACGGATGGGGATATTCTGCAAATTCGGCTCGTTGGAGCTAAGCCGCCCTGTGCTGGTTATTGCCATGGCAAAATTGGTATGTACGCGCCCTGTTTTCGGGTTTATTTGCGCCGATAAACTGTCGGTATAGGTGCTTTTGAGTTTGGCGAATTGCCGCCAGTCCAGCACCTTCTGCGGCAACACATGCCCTTCCTCTGCTAGCTCTTCCAACACTTCCACGCCTGTTGAATATGCGCCCGATTTGTCGGATTTTTTGCCGCCCGCCAGCCCCATTTCATCAAACAGAATTTCGCCCAGCTGCTTGGGCGAGGCGACATTGAATTCGCGCCCTGCGAGTGTGTGAATCTCGCGCTCCAGCTCTGCCATTCTTGTGCCAAAATCCTTTGAAAGCTCGGCGAGGCGCGGCAGGTCAAGCTTGACACCATTCGTTTCCATCTGCGCGATAACGGGAACGAGGGGGCGCTCAATAGTTTCATAAAGCGTTAGCAGTTTTTGCTCGGCGAGTTGCGGCTTGAAAAATTCCCACAGGCGCAGCGTAATATCCGCATCCTCCGCCGCGTAAGCAGCCGCTTTTTCAATTTCCACTTCGGAAAAACATTTGCGGTTTTTGCCTGTGCCTGTCACTTCGTCGTAGGAAATTGGTTTTATGCCGAGATATTTCTGCGCTAGTTCGTCCATCCCCTGCCCATGCTCGCCCGCATGCAGGCAATATGACATGAGCATCGTGTCGTCAATTGGCGCGATATTCACGCCGTAATTTTGCATAATCAGCAGGTCATATTTTATATTCTGCCCGATTTTCAGGATGCTTGCGTCTTCTAGCAGTGGTTTGATGGCGGCTATGGCATCGGCAGTTGGAATTTGTATAGGCTTCGGGCTTCTGGGTTCGGGCTTCGCAGCGAATAGGTCATCTGAAGCCAGAAGCCCAGAGCCTAAAGCCTGATGCCCAACTGGCACATAACAAGCCTCGCCCGCCTCCACGCATAGTGAAAATCCCACCAATTCCGCAGCCTGCGCGTTGAGTGATGTGGTTTCGGTGTCAAACGCCACGCGCCCAGCCTTCGCCGCATGAGCCAGCCAGTCTTGCAGGGCGGGAAGGGTGGTGATTGTGGTATAGTTGGCTTCGGGCTTCGGGCTTCGGGCTTCAAGAGTTTCTTGATTGCTAGTAGCCTGAAGCCTAGAGCCTGAAGCCTTTCCTTCCAGCTTTGCCAGTAAATTTTTGAAGCCCTGCTCGCGCAAAAACGCCACTAGCCGTTCCGTGTCTGGTTGTTTAATCGCCAAATCCGCCAGCGGAATCGGCAGCGGAACATTTTCGTCGAGTGTCACCAATTGCTTGGAAAGCCGAGCCATATCGGCGGATGCAAGCAAGGTTTCGCGTCTTTTTGGCTGTTTTATTTCGCCCGCCCGAGAAAGAAGAGTTTCCAAATCTCCATATTCATTAATCAGCTCGGCGGCGGTCTTCTGGCCAATTCCCGCCACACCGGGAACATTGTCAGAGCTATCGCCAATCAGCGACAAAACCTCGCGCACTTTTTCTGGCGCAACGCCGAATTTTTCGCGCACCTGCGCCTCGCCAATGTCTTTATTCTTCATTGCGTCAAACATTTTTATGTTGTCACCGATAAGCTGCATCAAATCTTTATCCGATGAGACAATCGTCACCTCAAAACCCTGCGCTGCTGCTTGCTTGGCGTAGGTAGCAATAATATCGTCCGCCTCATAATCCGCAAGCTCAATGGCGGGCAGGTTCATAGCGATTGTCGCCTCGCGCACCAGCGGAAACTGAGGAACTAAATCATCAGGCGCGGGCGGGCGGTGCGCCTTATATTCGGCGTATAATCGGTTGCGAAATGTTACCCGCGCCGCATCAAATATAACCGCCGCGTGGGTATGTTTTGAGTCGCTCATCAGCTTGGTGAGCATGTTCATAAACCCAACCACCGCGCCAGCAGGAACGCCGTGCGCGTTAGTCAGCGGCGGCAGGGCGTGAAAGGCGCGAAAAATAAAACCAGAGCCGTCAATGAGGAGGAGAGAATTTTTGTTCATGTTGTTAGTTGTTGGTTGATAGTTATGGGTTATTCGTTTAGTAAATTGCATATACTAACAACTAACAACTCACAACTAATAACCACATGTCAAAACTCACCCCCACCGCTTACCGCACTCCCGCCTCTGGAAAACCAGCTAAACAACTGGTTATCCTCCTGCATGGTTGGGGGGCGGATGGTTATAATCTGATTGACCTTGCCGATGCTTTCGCGCCTGCGCTGCCTGATGCGCATTTCATTGCGCCGAATGCGCCCTTTGTTTGCGAGGTGAACCCTTATGGTTTCCAGTGGTTTTCGCTGATGGATCGCTCGCCCGACCACATGCTCGCGGGCATTCGCAAAGCCGCGGATATTTTGAATGATTTTATTGACGAGCAATTGCTGGAACTGGGGCTTGATAATGGAAACCTTGCCCTTGTCGGTTTCTCGCAGGGAACGATGACGGCTCTACATGTCGCCCTTCGCCGCAAGCCGCAAATCGCTGCCCTTGTTGGCTATTCGGGAATGCTGGTTGCGCCAGAAGTGCTGCCCGCAGAAATCACCGCTCGCCCGCCAGTGTGTTTGATTCATGGGACTATGGATGATGTCGTGCCTTATGCCTCGCTTGCAAACGCCACCGAGGTTCTACGCGCCCACGGCGTTAGCGTGGATGCCCACACCCGCCCCTTCCTCGGTCATAGTATAGATATGGAAGGCATCACAATTGCGAGTAAGTTTTTGAAGGTGATGGTGGTGGGTTAGGGATAGCGTTCCTTAGAAGCTAATGTCGTTGTTGTATTTTTTGGGATAAAATCGCTTAATTGCGCTGGGCTACATTCTTTGCTGTTTAGGCTTACAGCACAAGACTTTTTCGCCTCCAACATAGCATTTTTCAGGTCTATTCCGTCTGCGATTCCGTTTCCGTCTGCGTCTTTAGTAAGAAGGGTATTAATCTGGATTTTTACTCCATAATCTGCGTCATCTTTCATCATATCTATTTGTCCAATTTTTGCCAAGCCATATGCACCAGAAAATGCTTTTTTGTCAAGAAAGCTCGCATCCCTTTCATCTAGCTTTTGCTGTGCATTGGTTGCGATTATATCTAGAGTTTGTTTGTTATTCAGTAGCTTTGTTGCTACGCTGTCAGCAAGGGAAGGCATATTTTCAGAACTGAGTAGTTCTTGAGAATTTGCTACAGCATTTAGCGTAGCAAGCTCTAGCGTTTTATCGCTACGCCCCATCAAACTATTCACCATTCCTTTTATTATAGTGAGAGGTGATTTGGTGAGTTTTTCTGTTTCTTTTGGCTGTGTTGCAGTTGGTTTTACGGGTTCTTCGGCTAAAGTCTCTACTTTTGCTGGCTTAGCAATTTCTTTTTGTCCTTTTTTTGGAGCATTGCTAATTTCTTTATGGTTAGCAGCAGGTTTTCTTGGAGTGTCTTGTGGTTGTGAAGCAGCGGTGGCTGCCACAGACGCTACACCTGCCGCTGCTGCAACTGCTGGAGCAGAGGATGGTGCTGGCTTTTCTGCTGCGGCGGGAGCGACTGTTTCTGTTGGTGCGTTCCCTTTCCCGTTTGCAGAACCTTGAGCTGGAGCATCTTGAGTTGTATTGCTTGGAACAACTTCTGCTGGAGCTTGCGTAGCTTGCTCTGTTACTGCTGGCTGTTGTTGTTCTGTTGTAGCTGCTGGTCTAAAATCTTCGTGACCTTCTAATGCTTTGCTTCTAACGGCGGCGGCGTATTCTTTTGCCGCTTCTTCACTAAAACCAGCGTTTTTAACCAAATTCTGCTGTGTATCAGTTTCTATACCATCAGCCGTTACATTGGCGACACAATCTGCAAAGCTTCCTTTTCCTGCCAGCCAATCAAAAATAGCAGCGATGATATTAAGGATGCTTGCGCCACCCAACCCGAAACTCTCAGTCAAGTCGCTGGTGTTATTATCAACAGCCGCACCTATCTCTTTTGCTGCTTTTTTTATTTTTTCTTTATCTGGAATAACGGATGATAGATTTTCTATCCCAAATTTTTTACCAAAATCCTCAATTGGTATAATCTGTCCATCAACGGTTATCCCTCTATTATCTATCAACTGATTTGCTATATCCAGAGACCAGTCACACTCTTTCCCGTTTGCGTCAAGTTTGGTATCTATACCAAAAGTACCAAGCATCACTTTTCGTGCTTCTGGGGTTGGAAGTTTCTTTTCTATCTGTTCTTTTAGCTTATCGGCAACTGCACGACGAATAGCATCTGGTGCGTCTTCTTGCGCCTTTTTAGCAAGAGAAGTATATTCATGACCTTCCTTGGCTTTTTCTTTTATTTCTGCTAATAATTTTTGCTTCCAGTCTACGCTATTAGCTAAAAAACCTACGACTTTTCCTGATATTGATTTATCTTCTCTTAGAAAATCGGCAACAGGTTTAGTCTCTGCGAGACCTTGGATATTTTTTACAGTTACAGTGTCTTTATCAACAATATCAGCGGCAATATCCTCTATTGTCCTGCCCTGATCTATTAAAAATCTCTCATTCCATTGATCTATTTCCTGCTGCGTACCTCTTTTTGATTGTTCACGCAGCTTATTAGCAATCGCAGATATAAGCAAACTGCGATCTTCTGTGGTTAATTGTCTATCTTGTGTATCAGCCATCTTCGCGTCCTTTTTGCGATATACGCATTACTTCATACCCTTACTCTACCCTAAAAAAACAGAAAGTTGTGTGAAGTTTTTGTGACAATTGCATTTTTTTTGGTGAGTGGGTGGCTTTGATGAGGAAGAATGAGAACTTTCTTGCCTCGCGCCTGTTTTTGCGGTAAAAGTCTGTAAAGACTAAGGAAATATGGCGGAGGAAATATGGCGATTGTGGCGATTCGGGTTAATGGTCGGGAGTATAATCTGGCTTGTGACGATGGTCAGGAGGAGCATTTGCGCTTCCTCGCCGATGAGGTGGATGAGCGGGCGCGGTCGCTGGCGGCGCGGATGGGCGGGCAAACGGGCGAGGCGATGGGGCTTTTGCTGGTCGCCCTGACCATGGCGGATGAACTTATTGAAAGCAAACGAGAAAATCCACAAAATATGGCTTATGATGACGGCGCGGTGGCGCAGTCACTGAATGAATTGGCAGAGCGCATAGAAAACATTGCGGATAGCTTAGAAATCCGTTAGTATAGCCTCGAACGGTTCTGCTTGGTGCGTTTGGCACATTGTTCCTTGGACCGATACTCTTTTGCTTGGGAGCTGTCACTGGTGGGGGTCTTGCCCCTGCACATATGGCGCCCACCTTAACAAACGGGTCGTATGCGACTTGTTCGCCGACGGCTTTAGTGGTTCCGTTCGTAATAACCCCATAATTCTGGGTAAGCATGAAAAATAAAAAATCGGCACTCCGCGAGGAATTAATCGCCAGAAGGCAGGGTTTGCCTGCGGAAATTGCTGTCAGTGCCGCGCTTAAAATCGCCGCGAATATAATTCCGCATATTGCAAAAGATGCCGTGGTGGCGGGTTATTATCCGATGCGCGGCGAGCTTGATGTTTTGCCGCTACTGCGCCAACTTTCCGCGCGGGGAAATAAAATTTGTTTGCCTGTTATTGCGGGCGGCACAAAAATCCTACAATTTCTTGCTTGGTCGCCTGATGCGCCGCTATGCGCGGGGAAATATGGTGTGTTATGCCCGCCTGATAATTCGCCCGCCCTCATGCCTGATGTTATAATCGCGCCGTTGGTTGGGTTTGATGCGGCGGGATGGCGGATGGGCTATGGTGGCGGCTATTATGATGCGACAATTAGCGAGCTTCGGGCGCAAAATAAATCTGTGCAAATAATCGGTGCGGCGTATAGCATGCAGCTAGTGGAGAGCCTCCCGCATGAGGCGCATGATGAGCGGCTAGGTGCGGTGGCTACCGAGCTGTCATATCGTGAATTCAATTTGCCTCTTTAATGATTACGCCTTCCATCGGCTTAATTTCCCGTGGGAGTGAGAAGGTAATGGTTGTGCCGACCCCAACTTCGCTGGTTATTGAGAATTCTCCCCCTAGCAATTCAACGAATTTTTTGGTTAGTGGCAGCCCAAGACCCGTTCCTTCATATTTGCGACTTAGAGTGTTATCAACCTGCCCGAAAGGTGCCATTGCCCGCGAAATATCCTTTGGTGCGATGCCAATTCCGCTGTCTTTTACTTCAAAAACATAGCTGTCATTATTTATATCTGCCCATGCGGAAATGCGGACTTCGCCGCCAGCATTGGTGAATTTTATGGCGTTTGATAGGAGGTTTAGAAGGATTTGCTTGAATTTTTTGCTGTCGGTGATGATTTTTAATTGTTCTTTAGGCAGAGACTCAACAAGGCGAACTTGCGAATTTTCAGCGCGTTGAATAACCAAGCGAATACAGTTATGCACTAATTTATTCGCATTCACCTCCGACACTTCCAGCTCAAGCTTTCCTGCCTCGGCTTTAGAATAATCGAGAATATCATTGATTAGGCTTAAAAGATGAATTCCCGAGGCGTGAATATCATTGATATAACCCTCAAATCTTTGGTGATTATCTTCTGAGATTGTGCTGTTTTTTATAATCTCAGAAAAGCCGATAATGGCATTAAGCGGGGTTCGTAGTTCATGGCTGACATTGGCAAGAAACTGTGATTTATCATGGCTTTCAGCTTGCGCCGCCGCTGCTGCTGCCGCCAAATCAACATTGGCTTCATGCTGTCTGGTTATGATGGTTTCGGCGCGTTTTGAGATAATAAATAGAATTAAAAGCAGCATCAAAAAAACGCCAGCTATATAGGCACTAGCAACCCATTGAGCATATTTTAGTTTTGAGAGCGGATCGCTTAAATCAGAGATTATTTCTAGAGTTCCCTCGTTATTGGCATCGCTTTTATCCGATAGTTTTATGGGAACAATAGTTTGTAATACATCGCCAACTGCTCCATTTTTTAGTTTTGCATCTTTTATAATTTGACTGCTAGGAGAGATGCCACGCAACTGATTCGCCACAAAATCATCATCAGGAGATGGCTTGCCTGATGATAAAATATTGCCGCTAACTGCGTCAGTGGACATAATCAAAGTGCCAGAAGAATCATATATATTGCTGCGCATTATGAGCATTTTTCTGAAATAATCGGTGGTTTCCTGCGAAAAATGCAAAATATCTGGGTCGTTTCGTAGTTGTTCTGGAGTTTTGCTTTTTATAGTGGCGACTATTTTGCCGTCATGCTTCCACACGACAGAAATATATCCCTCGGCGATACTGACATTGTTTTTTGTGCTAATGCTGGTTAAATAATCGATGGCGACATTGCGTAGCGAGTTGCCAGCCAGTGCCGTAAGGGCGACTACGACCAGCAAGCTGACAATGGAAAATAAACGCAAATATCCGAACATAAGATGCAGCTAGTGTTTTTGATGGTGAATTCAATACTCCCAACTATAATACGCGGCTGGTTAATAAAAGATTGAAATTTTACCTAAAAATGCACTTTTATAAAAAATAATGAATTGTTTGGCTCGCAGTGCTTGACACGAACATTCGCAAGGTCTATAAAAGCCGCCTGTTTATAACAACTAATGTCGTTTTGGCATTGATTTTTCAGGATTTTTTTATGAAAAGAACATTTCAACCTAGTAACATTGTTCGCAAGCGTCGTCATGGTTTTCGTTCGCGTATGGCAACTGTTGGCGGTCGCCGCGTTATCAATGCTCGCCGCGCTAAGGGTCGTAAGAAGCTTTCTGCTTAGTTTTTTGATTATCCCCCGATTTGATAGGGGATTTTTATGACATTCATTACCATAAAAAAGCGTAGGGATTTTCTTTCTGCGACTTCTTCTGGCAAGAAATTTATCGTCAATTCATTTATATTACAAATGGTTAAGCGGGCAGATGGGCATCCTGTACCCGCCGATGTTGTGCGCGTTGGTTTTACGGTAACCAAAAAAATGGGCAATGCCGTTGTTCGCAACCGTATAAAGCGCAGATTGCGCGAGGCAGCCCGCCCATCACTTGCTAAACATGGCGTTTCTGGGCATGATTTTGTTATAATCTCGCGTCATAAAGCTTTTGACTGTGATTTCAAAGACTTGCTGCGGGATATGGAGTTTGCTTTTAGGCGGATACGGGGACTAGATAATTCGAGAAATCGAGAAACAGAAAAATCTAATCCTCTAGTCCTCTAATCCTCTAGTCCTCTAATTCTCTAGTCATCTTATGCTCTTACTAATCCGCCTTTACCAACTCTTCATCTCGCCTTTGCTCGGTGTGAATTGTCGTTTTACACCCACCTGTTCATGTTACGCGCAGGAAGCGATAGAGCGGCACGGCGCATATAAAGGCGGTTGGCTCACACTTAAACGCTTGGCAAGTTGTCATCCATTTGCTAAAGCGGGGTATGATCCCGTTCCACCAAAAATTCCAACTGATGATAAGGCTTGAATAAACAATATGAATAATTTGCACGAACCTGATTATAAGCGCGTTACTCTGGCTATTTTCCTTGCGGCGATGGTGCTGATGGCTTGGCAGGTGTTTTTTGAATGGCCGCGCCGCCAGCAATTGGCGCAGTTAAACAGCGTTACAGTTGTGAAAAAAGAAGAAGTAAAACAACAAAAAGCTGCGGAAATCATCGCTAAGGAAATGGACGCGGAATATAACCCGAATTTAACGCGAGAACAAAGGCTGGCAGCTGCTCCGCGCATTACCATTAAGTCAGATAAACTGCATGGTTCTATCTCTCTCAAAGGTGCGCGGTTTGATGATTTGACACTAGCGAAATATAAAGAAACCCTAGAAAAAGACAGCAAGGATGTGGTTTTGCTTACGCCAAATGGCGATGAGGCGGCATATTTCGCGCAGGCTGGTTGGGTGGCGACTGACGGAAAAACTAAAGTTCCCGATGGTAAAAGCATGTGGAAGGCGGATAAAAACTCGCTTGTCGCTGGCGATAGCGTGAATTTACGCTGGGACAATGGATCAGGGGTGACCTTCATTCTGAATATCGCGCTTGATAACGATTATATGTTTAGTTTTAACCAGCGCGTGGAAAATCATTCCGCAAGCGAAATTGGCGTTGCGCCTTATGGCTATATCAACCGCGCTCATATTGACATACAGCAGCACATGGGAATTCTGCATGAAGGGCCTCTAGGCGTGATGGAAGGGGCGATTGACGAAATTGCCTATAGCGATTTGCGGGAAAAAGGCAATAAAACTGTTGATAATGCCTCGGGTTGGCTGGGTATTACCGATAAATATTGGCTGACTTCTCTAGTGCCAGATGGCAGTTTTAAGGCGAGTTTCAGCCATTATAACAAAAACAACCAAGATCGCTATCAGGTTGATTATTTGGGGCAAGCACAGACCGTTGCTGCGGGCGGAAATGCTAGCGGAAGATTGCGCCTATTTGCTGGTGCGAAGGAAATCAATATTTTGGATAAATATGCAGCTGGTAGTATATCAGAAAAACTACCGCCAATCCCACTCTTTGACCGTGCGGTGGATTTTGGAATATTGTATTTCCTAACCAAGCCATTATTCCTTCTGATGAATTTCTTTTACATGCTAATTGGAAATTTTGGTTTGGCGATTATGATGGTGACGATTCTGGTAAAAATTGCCATGTTCCCGCTCGCCAATAAATCATATAAAGCCATGGCAAAAATGAAGATTTTGCAGCCAGAAATGCTGAAACTCCGCGAAAAATATCATGATGATAGCATCGCGCTGAACAAAGAAATGATGGCATTATACAAACGCCACGGCGTTAATCCTGCCTCTGGTTGTTTGCCAATACTCTTGCAAATGCCAGTGTTTTTCGCGCTTTACAAGGTGTTATATGTGACGATTGAAATGCGCCACGCGCCATTTTTCGGCTGGCTTAAAGATTTGTCGGCGCATGACCCATCAAATATTTTTACCGCTTTTGGCTTGTTGCCGTGGAATGCGCCGAGCATGTTGCACTTAGGAATTCTACCTATTCTATATTGCATAACCATGTTAATCCAACAGCAGCAACAGCCAGCACCTACTGACCCTGTGCAGGCAAAAATGATGAAGTTTTTGCCGTTTATGTTTATGTTTATTTTCTCATCACTGCCTGCTGGCTTGGTACTTTATTGGGTGTGGAGCAATATTGTTTCCATCGCCCAGCAAGAGGTTATCACCCTGCGTCATGGCACGCATCGCTCGCAACGGGCGAAGATAAACGCAGCTGATAAGGCAAAAGCGAAGGGAAAATGACCGAAATTTCACCAGCCGCCGTTCTTTTCCGTCAGCCTTGCCGTTTTATGGCGGGGGCGGCGAGCGTTGCCTCATTACCAGAATTCAGCCAGCCTGAAATTGCTTTTATCGGTCGTTCTAATGTTGGCAAATCCAGCCTTGTTAATGCTCTGGTTGGGCAGAATAAACTTGCCAAAACCTCGCAAAATCCGGGGGTGACTAAGCAGCTGAATTTTTTCCTTATCGGCGAGCGTATCATGCTGGTGGATATGCCGGGATATGGCTATGCCAAGGTTTCCAAAGTTAAAAAAAGCGAGTGGGACAATCTGATTGCCAGCTATCTTTGCGGTCGCCCAACCTTGCAGCGGGCTTGTTTGCTGCTGGATGCGCGGCGCGGAGTTATGCCGCATGATGACGCGTTTATGGATATGCTGGATGATAGCGCAGTGAACTATCAAATAATCCTCACCAAGATGGACACACTCTCCGCGGCGCAGGCAAAGGAAACTTTGGAAAAAGTAGCGGAAGCCCTAAAGCCACACGCCGCCGCCCATCCGCGCATCATCGCCACTAGCTCAGCGGATAAGCGCGGAATTGCTGAGCTACAGGAAGAATTATTTGCATTTGCTTTGCCTTAATGAATACAAACGAACAACATAGTGGCGAACATAACCACGAAGAACATAGCGATTCATGGACGCATAAGCTGTTGCTCGCCAGCGGTATAGGCACAGCTTCGGTGGTTTCCGCGCCATATATCGGCAATTTTTTCGGCTTGGGCGAAAATGTGAATAATGTAATGATGGCGGGCTTTTGCGAACCGTCTGGCTTGGCTTTATCCGCTAATGAATTTTTGAAAGATATTCCACTCGTTGGCGAAACGCTTGGTGCAGGCGGGTTTGGCGCGGCGGCTATTTCTGGCGTAATTGGTATTGGCGGCATGTTGCTGGGTAATTATATCCAGAAACATTATGACGCGGACAGCAAAATTCCATGGGGCAAAATCATAAAATACACCTGCCTTGCCACCTCTATGCTCATCGCTCTGCCTAGCTTGCTTACGGGCATTAGCGTGGGCTTAAGCTATCTCGCTGCGTTCACGCCTTATGCCGCCACGGTTAGCAATTTTCTGGTTGGCTCTCTTGGCTCTATGGGCATGATGCACGGCACAGCCTCTGGCGTTATGGGGATGGGGTCGCTACTCACCCATTTTTTCACCTGTGGCGGCGCGGCGTTATCGGCGGTTGGGGCGGCGTTCCTCGATAAAAACGAACAGCAACAACATAGCCATAACCACGCGGATATGCAGGCGGCGGCGACGGTGACGACGGCGATGAGCATGGAAGTGGTAAGCTGTGCGCCAATCATCAGTGGGCAGGAATGCCAGCTTTCTTTTCGCCTGATTGATGGCAAAGGGCGGCAATTATCGGCGGATGATTTGCGCGAAACCCACACCCAAAAACTGCATGTGATGATTGTTGATAATTCGCTCACCGATTATCACCATATCCACCCGAAATATGATAAAAATACTGGGCTTTTCACCGCAAAATTCACGCCGAAAATGCAAAATTCCTATAGTGCGTGGCATGATTTTGAGCTGCAAAGTGGCGAGCATTTTGTGCTGAAAAATCAGCTTCCCGCCCAGCGCGATTACCATATCCAGCCAGCAATTCACCATTCACAAGCCGCCTCGGCGGATGGTTTTAATATGACCATTTTCGCCGATCCACCGCTGAAAGCTGGCGAGAACTCAACCCTCACCTTGCGCGTTACCGATGCCAGCGGCAAACCAGCGCGGTTTGAGGAGATAATGGGCGCGACTGGGCATCTGGTGGCGTTTAGCAACGACCAGAAGGATTATATACACTGCCATCCTCTGGAGGAAATTTCACAAAACGGCGAGCTAGTGTTCCATGTCGCGCCGATGCAGGCGGGTTTTGGCAAATTCTTCCTTGGAATCAAGGTTGGTGGGCGCGAGGTAAATATTCCCTTTGGTCAATATATCCAGCCAAAAACCATGACACTTGCGGCGGATATACAGGAAAACAGGCAAGAAATCCCAGATGCTTGGGTTCACACCGCCCACCAACACCACCAAAACGCCCATCGCGGTTTATAGGCAGAATCTAATTGAAGCTGCTTTTTCTATTCCGCTAAATGTACATTTGTGCTATTGTACATTTGTACATCAATTTCAATAGGAGATTTTTTTATGAGTCGGATTAGTATAGAGGTTACGCCTGAACAACATACTGCTATCAAAATGGCAGCCCTCGCGCATGGTTGCACCTTGAAGGATTTTATATTGGATAAATTCGCAAAAGAATTTGAGTATAAGCCAGCCACAAAAATATCGTCTGCTAATGGACATAAAAAAACAAAAGAGAGTTTTTCAGAAATGGGTATAGAACTTAAAGAACTACGCTCCAAAATCCGCAGTGGTATAGAAAGTGGCTCTTCCATTTCTGCGGAAGATGTTTTTTCTAGGCTTGAAGAAAAATACAGTTCTGCCCTACGAGGTTAGGATTGAAAGAATAATATCTGGCAATAGAAATCTTTCTGCTTTATTTGTAGGTTGATATTCCCTTTAACCTTGCTGGAAACAAACCCAAACGCGGATTTATTTGATTGAGAGATTTATGCAAGATGACATTCTTACAGTCCAAAAAGCAATAAATCTGCGTAGTAAGCATGGCGGTTATATTTATGGAGAGCCAATATGGCACGAAGTTGCACATATTATGGCAGCACTGGCTGAACCAGATCATGTTATGGATTTTGAATATGCCAAGAAAAACCTCCCAGCAAGCCGAATAAATGGTATAGAAGTAGAACCAATCGCTTTAGTATATCAGATTTTTTTAGAGTATTACTCAAAACCTTTTGATAAAGCTCTACAAAAGACTTGCAATTCCATGTCTAAAGAAAAAAATTTAGCACACTGGGTGTATAATAATGATGCAAGATCAGCAGCACAGATTGCAATTGATTTTATTAAAGCGTTATTACAGCACTATGCAGATAAAGATCTTGAAAAAATTGATCAATTAAAAAATATAGAGAAACAAATACCGTATAATGAGGATACAAAATTTTACATTAATCAATTAAAAAAGACCCCAGAACATTTATTGATTGCAAATAAAGCAGGGCTTGATGATACTCATAGTTCTGTATATTCTCCAAAGGAAACATTGCATTTGAAAAACCGATTAGAATATTGGAAGAACTTGGATTCTGTACAATGGCCGTCTGTAGAAGAAATTGAATACCATATTCAAAAAGCCGAACAATTCTGCAAGAATTTTAAGGTGCGGCATGGTAAATACCCTTCACAATTAGAATTCAAAGAAATAGAAAAAATGCCGATAGATAATTTTGCAATATCCCATGCTGATATGCCAGAGGAAATTAAAGCGCAATGGGGTGAACAAAAAGCATTATGGCAAAATATTATTGCAAATGGGCAAGATAATAGTAGCCTACATACAAAATAAAATACAGAAATGAAAACATGACCAACTTCCTAGAATTTATAGAAAATAATGTGTTGCTGCTTGATGGCGCGATGGGAACGCAGATACAAGGTGCGGATCTGAAGGTAGAGGAGGATTACTGGGGGCAGGAAAACTGCTCGGAAATCCTCAATCTCTCGCGGGCGGATTTTATTCGCGATGTACATAAAAAATATTTTTTGGCAGGCGCAGACGCGGTTGAAACCAACACTTTTGGCGGCTCGGCGTTGACCCTAGGCGAGTTTGGACTTTCCAAAAAAACCATTGAAATCAACAAACGCGCTTGCGAGCTGGCGCATGAAGCGATTGCCGAATTTGCGCATGATGGGCGCAAGCGTTTTGTGGTCGGCTCAGTCGGGCCGGGAACGAAGCTGCCCAGCCTCGGGCATATTGGTTATGACGAGCTGGAGGCTTCTTTCATTCCGCAGATGGAGGGCTTGATTGCTGGTGCTGCTGATGCCATCCTCGTGGAAACCGCGCAGGATGTTTTGCAAATAAAAGCTGCCGTCAATGCTGCCAAAATAGCCTTCGCGACGACTGGAATTCACCTGCCGATTATGGTGCAGGTGACGGTGGAAACCACAGGCACGATGTTGGTGGGGACGGATATTGCGGCGGCGACGACCATCATCAATGCGCTGGATGTTGATGTTATGGGCTTAAACTGCGCGATGGGGCCGCAGGAAATGGCGGAGCATATTCGTTATCTCTCGCAAAATTGGCCGAAGAAAATCTCGGTTTTGCCTAATGCTGGCTTGCCTGAGCTGCATTGTGGAAAGGTGCATTTTCCGCTTTCGCCAGACGAAATGGCGAAGTGGCTGGAACGGTTTTTGAAGGAAGACGGCATAAACATAGTCGGTGGCTGTTGTGGCACAAACGAAACCCATATCGCAGCGATAAACGCTATGCTCGCTCGCCAAGAAGCTGGAAAACCGCGCCCTGCACCAGTGCTTCGCAAACATTATTTCACGCCAGCCGTGGCTTCCTTATTTTCCAATGTGGAGTTGCGCCAAGAAAACGCCATTCTTTCCATCGGTGAACGCTGCAACGCTAATGGCTCAAAGAAATTCCGCGTAGCGCAGGAAAATGAGGACTGGGAAACCTGCGTGGATATGGCGAAGGAACAGGTGCGCGAAATGTCGCATACTCTGGACATCTGCACAGCCTTTGTCGGGCGCGACGAGGTGCGCGATATGAGCGAGATGATAACCCGCCTGCGTGGCAGCATCACCGCGCCGCTGGTTTTGGATTCTACCGAGCTGATTGTGCTGGAAGCATCGCTAAAACTTTATGGCGGGAAGGCGATTATCAATTCGCTGAATTTTGAAGACGGCGAAGAGCCAGCCCGCAAGCGCATGGAACTTGCCAAAAAATATGGTGCGGCGATGATTGCGCTGACCATTGACGAACAGGGCATGGCGAAAACTGTGGATAGAAAGCTTGAAATCGCGCACCGTTTATATGATTTCTGTTGCAATAAACACGGGCTGCCCCCAGCGGATTTGCTGATTGACCCGCTGACATTCACCATTTGCACAGGCAACGAAGACGATAGAAAACTGGGTTTATGGACGCTGGAAGCGATAGAGCGAATTTCAAAGGAACTGCCCGAAGTGCAGATTATTTTGGGCTTATCCAACATTTCCTTTGGCTTAAACCCCGCCGCCCGCCATGTGTTGAATTCGGTGTATCTTGACCACGCACAAAAGCGCGGAATGACAGGCGCAATCATCCATGTATCCAAAATCATGCCCCTGCACAAAATCCCGAAACACGAGGTGGAAGCGGCGGAAGACTTGATTTTTGACCGCCGAAGCCCGCTGGAGATGGTGGCTTAGTTTATTCGTTCCAACAACTTACATGTTTCCGCGAGTGGCAAGCCGACGACATTGGAATATGAGCCAGAAATCCACGGAATAAAGGCTTCCGCGCTGCCTTGGATGGCATAGCCGCCCGCCTTCCCATGCCATTCGTTGCCCGCGATATAATCCGCGATTTGTTTATCGCTCAGGCGGTTCATGCGTAGGTGGGTGATGGCGGTTGCTTCATATTCTCTGCCAGATTTTATTATGCAAACAGCGGTGTAGACTCTGTGTCTGCGTCCAGCTAGTAATCGCAAGCATTTTTCCGCGGTTGTCGCGTCCTCCGCCTTGGGCAGAATCCGCCGTCCGCAAGCAACCACCGTGTCGGCAGCGAGGATAATATCATCTGGGTAAATTGTGGCAGCTACATGGGCTTTTTCGCGTGCCATCCGCGCCGCATATATCGGTGGAAGTTCGTCTTTGCGAGGTGTTTCGTCAATATCGCTCGCGTGGATTTTACTTGGCGTAATACCCACCTGCGCGAGCAATGCAAGGCGGCGAGACGATGAGGAAGCAAGGATTAAATTACTCATGTTACATAGCCACATAATCCACAGACTGTCATCCCGCACTTGTTGCGGGATCTGTAAAAAAACCAGACCCCGCTATGAAAGCGGGGTGACAACTGAAAGGATTTTTGCTTGGCATAAAAATTATTTCTCACGGAATTTGATACGCCCCTTGGTAAGATCATAAGGCGTCATTTCTACAATAACCTTATCACCAGCCAGAACGCGGATGCGGTTTTTACGCATTTTGCCAGAGGTATGGGCAATCACCATATGCCCATTTTCCAGCGTCACGCGGAAGGTGGCGTTGGGCAATAATTCAGTCACATGACCAGTAAATTCTAGTAGCTCTTCTTTTGACATAGTATCCTTTTATTTTACGCTTGGTTATTCAGCATGACAAACAGGCAAAAAACCTATCTAATATCTGTTGCTGATACTATTATTTTTGTTAATATGCTAGAGTAAAATTGCAAGATGGAGCTTTTATGCCTAAATTATTTTTGGTTATTTCCCTATTCATGGCACTAACCGCCTGCTCAAGACCACAGCCTGACCTTAAAAGCCCGTGTGTTGGCGCGGAAGGCAGCCCTTGCGAGCGCAGAGCCGTTAATACCAGCGCGTAAAGCTTAAACCATGGGCGCAAACGCCATAAAATCGCTAAAAGACCAGCCGTTGCCAGTAAGCGTAAAGTTTCTGAATGCTTTGGTGCGCGGGCTTTTGCTGTTGGCGGCGGCGACTTCTATCCTGATTACTACTGCCATTGTTTTTTCGGTTTTGCTGGAGGCTGTGCGCTTTTTCCGCATTGTGCCACTGTCCGATTTTTTGTTTGGCTTGCAGTGGAGTCCGCAGATGTCGTTGCGGGCGGATCAAGCGGGCAGTAGCGGCGCATTTGGCGCAGTTCCGCTATTCCTTGGCACGCTGCTAATTACGCTGGTTGCTATGCTGGTTGCCATTCCTATTGGCTTGTTTTCGGCGATTTACCTTTCAGAATATGCCAAAAAATCAACGCGCAACCTGCTAAAGCCCGCGCTGGAAATTCTGGCGGGTATACCCACTGTGGTTTATGGCTATTTTGCGATTGTTTTTCTTTCGCCGTTTCTGCGTTCGGCGGGTGCGTCTATTGGGCTGGATGTGGCGTCGGAAAGCGCACTGGCGGCGGGTTTGGTGATGGGGGTGATGATTATACCGTTTATTTCCTCACTATCGGACGATATTATCACCGCAATACCTCGCTACCTGCGCGATGGCGCGTATGCGCTGGGCGCAACCAAATCAGAAACCATTAAACAAGTCGTTCTGCCCGCCGCACTTCCGGGGATTATGGGCGCAGTGCTGCTCGCCGTTTCCCGCGCCATTGGCGAAACCATGATTGTGGTGATGGCGGCGGGCATGAGCGCGAATTTAACCGCCAATCCCCTGCAAGCGGTGACGACGGTCACTGTGCAAATAGTCGCATTATTAGTGGGGGATCAGGAATTTGACAGCCCAAAAACCATGGCGGCTTTCGCGCTGGGGATTACTCTCTTTTTCATCACCCTCGCCCTGAATGTTGTGGCTCTTAAAATCGTGAATGGCTATAGGAAGAAATATGCTTAAAAAATCTGGCTTCACGCTAATTGAACTTTCGATTGTCCTTGTCATAATCGGTTTGCTGGTTGGCGGTGTGTTGGTGGGCAAGGATTTAATCGCCGCTGCGGAAATCCGCAGCCAAATATCCCAAATTGAGAAATACAACACTGCCGTTAATACTTTTAAGCTTAAATATGGCTATTTACCAGGAGATATTCCCGACCCGACGGCGAGTGCTTTTGGTTTTGCGGCAAGGGGAAGTGCAGATGGACAAGGTGATGGTAATGGAATCTTACAAGGGTTCTGTTGTGGTGGATATAAACTAGGTCATGTCCAATCTGGTGAACCACAACAATTTTGGGTTGATTTAAGTGTTGCTGGTTTAATTGATGGGAATTTTTCCACCGCAACACCAGCTGGTTATGTGGCTGCTACTACCACTGATTTAGCGATAATTAGTCAATATTATCCCAAAGCTAAGATAGAAGGTGGGTTGTTTGTATATGTTCTAAATGCTGATAATAATTGGGCTGCTAGCAGCAACTATAGATATAAAAATAATAATTTTTTTAGCATATCAAGGGTTACAGAAATGCATAATTATTCTGATTCTAATGTACAGAATTATGGGACGACAGGAATTGCCGTTAATGCTGCATATAATATTGATTCAAAAGTTGATGATGGATTGCCAATTTCAGGAAATGTTACAACCATATCATCAATAACTGGAAATATGTATTTTTCAAATGCTGATGCAGATGCCGCAAACTCCACTACAATGCCTAGTGGTTCTGCAATCCCTGCATCATCCACCACCTGTTACGACAATAATAATAATTCTGCAAACCCTGTTACTTATTCACTTTCGCAAAACGGTGGAAACGGCTTAAACTGCGCCTTGAGTTTTAAGTTTCAGTGATGTATAATCCAGTTATATATAAATAATATGGAGATATTATGAGCCGCTTGAGTATAGAAATAACCCCAGAACAACATAATGCAATTAAGGCGATGGCGTTTGAATATGGGGTGAGTATCAAGGATTTTGTCTTGGATAAGCTGGCGGATGCAACCAAAAAATCCACAAAAAACAAAGGCAATAAATTATTATCCGCGCTGGCGGAAACAGCGGAGCTTGAAAAAAATATAAAAAGCGGAAGTAAAAAAACCTATAAAACCGCAAAAGATGTTTTCGATCGTTATCGCTGATGTTAGAGGTTGTTTTCACCAATGCGTTTGATAAATCCATGAAACTCGCTAAAAAGCGAGGGAAAAATCTATCAAAAGCTGAGAAAATAGTGGAAATATTGCGTTTAGAACAGCCACTTCCAGCAAAACAAAAAGACCATCCATTAATTGGTAATTATAAGGGAACTCGCGAGTGCAAAATTGAGCCAGATTGGCTGCTTGTGTACTATATTAGTGACGGGGTTTTATATTTGGTGGATACTGGCTCGCATTCTGATTTATTTGGATAAAAATGAACAAACAAAAATGGCATAAAAAGCGGTTAGCTTCGGAAATTCGCTTCCAGCGTTATGGCAAGCTTGCGCTGTCGCTGGCGGTGTTGATGTTGGTGCTACTAATCGGCAGCCTTATTACCAAAGGGGCGCAGGGCTTTGTGCAGACTGAGGCGCGGCTCACCATCAATTTTAACCCGCTGTTATTGGAGTTGGAACAAGGCGAGGAGATAGACGGGCTGCCGCCTTCGCGCTATACGCCGCTTATCCGCGAGGCATTAAAGCAGCGTTTCCCTGAAGTGCGTGAACGAAAAGATTTGCGGTTGTTATATTCAATAATTGGCAGCCATGCTGGGCTAGAACTTAAAAAACTATTGGAAGCTGACCATAAACTATTGGAACAAAGTAAAACGCTTTGGCTTCCGCTGGGCAGTCAGGCGGATTTATTTATCAAAGGAAAAATCGCTGCGGATACGCCAGAAGACGACAGAAAACTCAAGGATAAACAGATTAATTGGTTGAATAAACTATCGGCGAATGGCGAAATTAAAAAAACTTTCAACACGGGATTTTTTACCCGCGGTGATTCGCGCAATCCTGAAAGCGCGGGTTTCCTCGGCGCAATGGTTGGCTCGGCTCTGACGCTGGCGATTTGCCTAATCGTCGTGTTTCCTCTTGGCGTGGCAACTGCTGTGTACTTGGAGGAATTTGCAGGGAAGGGCGGATTTGTTGATTTTATTGAGGTGAATATCAATAACCTCGCCGCTGTGCCTTCTATCGTTTTTGGCTTGCTGGGGCTGGCGGTTTATATAAACACGCTGGGAATGCCGCGCTCGGCGGCTTTGGTTGGTGGCGCGACGCTCGCGCTGATGATTTTGCCTGTTATCATCATCACTACGCGCACCTCGCTAAAATCAATCCCTAATTCCATCCGTGACGCGGCGCGTGCGCTGGGTGCAACGCCTGTGCAGATGGTGTGGCATCATACGCTGCCGCTTGCAATGCCCGGAATTATGACGGGGACGATTTTGGGTATGGCGCGTGCAATTGGCGAAACTGCGCCACTGCTCATGATTGGCATGGTGGCTTTCGTGGCGGATATTCCGTATGGCTTCACCGACCCCGCCACCGCTATGCCCGTGCAGATTTATTTGTGGGCGAGCAGCCCAGAGGTTGGCTTTGCGGAAAAAACTGCGGCTGGTATTCTTGTTCTCCTCGTGCTACTTATATCCATGAACGCACTGGCAATATATTTACGCAAAAAATTTGAGGTGAGGTGGTAGATATGATGATAAATATTGATAGGAAAGGAAAAATTTAATGAGAAAAATTCTATACATGGCTAGTTTTTGTTTGTTGGCTGCATGTTCAAACAAGCCTGTGGAATATTATAAATACACGCCTTTATCAGCAAATGAAAGCCCTGCATCAATCAAGGGTGCGGCAATAGATTCTAAAATATATAGCTCACATGTTGGTATTGTGTATGTAAAGGCAATAGATGGAAAATATATAGAAAATACGGACAATGGCGGTTTTTCAAAAATTCTTGGGCCGATTGCTACAGCAGCTTCTATGGATGGAACATCCTATCCGATAACTGCTGGCAAGCATGTAATTACTGCGACTTTGAGTCACAATGTTTCTGCGGATTTTGAAATAGTCCTAAATGCAGTAGCTGGTGAACGATATAGCTTCAAGGCGGTGAACTTAAAAACAGGTCATCTTTCGTTGCCAAGTTTTCAAGTTTGGATAGAGGACTCTAAAGGCAATCCTGTAACAAGTGTACAAAGTTATGATGTTGGTTATAAAAGGAGATATTAGGAATATTTTATGCAAACAATCCAGAAACTACCATTATATATATTATTTATAACTTGCATATATACATTAACAGCTTGCGAAAGCTCTTTTGTTAAGCATACGGTGTTGCCTGCACATTATGACGATGGTGTTATGTGCGATGTAAACTGCCAACGCGACAAACTTTCTCCGAAACATATTTATAAAATATCTGATGTAAAATTTACACAGGGGGGAAGAAATAATTGGAAAGAATTATTTGGTGCAAATGGTGAAGCCTATTCAACTTCAGCAGCGGCAATAGAACCATATACAAGCAAAGATTTGTTAGCTGTAACTGCTTGTGCTGCGGATTTATTTGCAAAAGCAAATGGATATATAGGTTGGAAGATTGAGGATAATAAGATTACGGAACAATATGCAAAGAACGATCCAACCAAAAGAACTATGTTGGCACGAATAATTTTTGTGATGTATAAAACTTCATTGCCAGATGGTATAAATCCGCTGGGAACAAAAAATTGGTGTAGCTTGATCCCAGAGGAAGCAAAATAGAGAATATTAATTTTATATTTTGCAAAAGATTGGATTTTGTAAGGAAAAAAATGAAAATAATTTCCAAAAATATCAATGTGTTTTACGGTGCGAAGCAGGCGTTGTTTGATATAAATATATCCATGCCCGCTAATAGCGTTACCGCGCTTATTGGGCCTTCTGGCTGTGGGAAATCAACCTTCTTGCGCTGTATTAACCGCATGAATGACACGATTGATAGTTGCCGCGTGGATGGTGAGATTTTGGTTGATGGTCGCGACATTAATGCGCGAACGCAGGATGTGGTGCAGCTTCGCGCGTGGATAGGCATGGTGTTTCAAAAACCTAACCCATTTCCGAAATCAATTTATGACAATGTTGCGTATGGCGCGAAAATCCACCGCTTGACGAATAACAAGGCGGAGATGGACGAGTTGGTGGAAAAATGTTTGATAAAAGCTGGCTTGTTTGACGAGGTGAAAGACCGCCTGCATGACCCAGCGACAGGGCTTTCTGGCGGGCAACAGCAACGCCTGTGCATTGCGCGAACCATCGCCGTGAACCCTGAAATTATCCTGATGGACGAGCCGTGCAGCGCACTTGACCCAATTGCCACGGCAAAAATTGAGGAATTGATTGACGAGCTGCGTGAGCAATTCACCATCGTTATCGTGACCCACTCAATGCAGCAAGCAGCGCGAGTTTCACAGCAAACCAGCTTTTTCCACATGGGGAAAATAATTGAATCAGGCGCAACCAGCCAGATTTTCACCGCGCCAAAACACCAGCAAACGCAGGATTATATAACAGGAAGATATGGTTGATACCATTTCCAGATTAAAAATATAGCCGTCATCCCCGCCTTGCGAGGGGATCTGAAACTATAGTCAAACTAATTTGCTTTTATACAAGGAAGGCTAGGCGAAGTGTACGCTTTTGTACACGAGACGACGCCTGACGCCGTAGAAAAGTAAAGTAGGAAGACTATACAAATTCGGACAGTGATTTTTTCCCTAGATGCCCGCATAAAGCGGGCATGACGAGTTGTTTGCAAGTCGCTAACTCTATACTGTAACCACAAAAAAACCACCCCGCAAATTAATGTGGGGTGGTTTTTTATTAGTATTACAACAACGCTTAGTTAAAACGCATACGAAGAGAGCAGTTAGGAGAGTTCCCAACAGTTGTGTTACGAGCATAAGTATTGGTAGTCGTCGTAGCTGTAGCACTTCCTTGTAAGCAGTCGCCAGTTGTTGTACCTGCAACAGAAGACTGACCAGCGTTAGTTCCTAGCGTAGCCAAAGCAGTAGTAGTATCAGCTATAGCATCACCACGAGCTTGAACAATACCAGTATTCGGCATACCATCATCTACCTTGCTATCGATGTTATAAGATTCAATAGGGGTAAGAGCAGCATCAGTGTTCACATCGCCACCAACAGCAGGAACGGCTGCAAATGCTGACAACAGATAATAGTTAAGACCAGATGCAGCACCAACAGTCCAATAGTTGCCGCGACCTAGCTTAGCTAAAGGGAAATATGTGCTTGTAGCGGAAGTACCATCAACCACACCACCTGTTGTAAGGTTTGCACCATAAGAACCATCAACTAAGTTAGAATTAGACAGATGCTGCCAGAAAACGGTTGGCTCTCCAACCTGCAAAGCAGCACCAGAGGTGCTTTCAATCAAGCTATTACCATCACCAATGGTAGAAGATGCCGTACCAATTGCGAAGGCATTGGCAGAGGCAGCTACCAAATCCCCTGGCATACCGTTATATTTAGTACGGAAGGTGTTTATCGCCGCATTGTATTTTTCATATTGACCAACGGTTGCGCGAATTTCCGCAGCTTTAATCAGATCCTGACCAACCAGAACCCCACCAACGATTAAACCAATAATAACCAGCACGATGGACAACTCGATTAGAGTAAAGCCAACTTGCTTAATCAAGCTAGGATTTTTTGTCTCAGCCTTTGTATCATGAATTGCTATATTAATCATCTGTAACTCCCAAAATTAGGTTTATAACATTAACTTGTAATCAAGCAACGGTTGCCAGCAACTATTGACCTATACACGCTACCATTTTTTGATGCTACACAAAAACTATTAACAAATAGTTAGCGAGGTGTAAAATTGTGTTGTTTTGGAGCAACAGGACTTGCATAAAATTTTAGCGAAATATTTTATTGTTTTACGGTTTCGTTTTTAACCCACTCTATGAATGGCGCAAACCCTGCTTCTATTGGCAAAATAATTATGCAGGGTAATTCATAAGAATGTAATTCTTTTATTTTTTCGATTGCGTGCAAATATTTTTCATTTGTAGTTTTGGCAAATAAAATTACTTCCTGTTGCTGTTTTACATCACCTTCCCAACTATATATTGAGGTGCTGTCACCAAAAACATTCGCACAGGCGATTAATTTTTCCGCGAGTAAAATTTTGGCAATTGTTATCGCTTCTTCTTCACTTCCAAAAGTTGCGTATAGTAGTTTTAACATTATTTCTTCAGCTTTTGTATAACAGCCGTCCGCAGATGTGCTGTGTTGCTAGCAAATGAAACTGACAAATAAACAAATGCACCCGCGCAAGCAAGCAAAATAAGTGCGCCGAAGCGGTAAATGCTATGCTCGCTATGCACCATATATGGCGTGAGTATCGGCATGAAAAACCACAGCGCAATTGCCATGGCGAAGCTGGCGAGCAAAATTCTGGTTAGCTGCGCCCACAGGCGTTTTTCAATCACCAGCCAGCCACGGGCTTTTAGTGTACGCGTCATAAGATACACATTAAGCCAACTGGCGATTGAAGTCGCCAGTGCCAGCCCAACATGCTGCAAGGGGAACATCAAAATCAGGTTCAAAATAAAATTCACCGCGATGCAGCTAGTGGCAATTTTGAACGGCGTTTTGGTGTCCTGATTGGCGTAAAAAGCAGGTGCGATAATTTTCACCAGAATAAAAGCTGGCAGCCCCAGCGCAAACGCCATGAGCGCGGGAAAAGTCTGCGCGGTGTCGGTCGCCGTGAATTCGCCGCGTTCAAACATCACGCTGATAATCGGCTGCGCGATAACCACCAGCGCGATGGCGGAAGGAATGCTGAGGAACGAAGCCAGCTCAATGGCGCGGTTTTGGCTGCGGAAACTTTCCTCGCGCTTTCCCTCGCGCACTTGCCGCGACAGCATTGGCAAAAGTGCCGTGCCGACTGCGATGCCGATTACCGCCAATGGCAATTCGTTGATGCGGTCGGCGTAATAAAGATACGACACGCCACTATCAAACTGCGAGGCGATAATCAGGTCAATAAATAGATTTATCTGCGCGACACCCGCGCCAAGAGCCGCTGGCGCAATCAGCACGAGGAGTTTTTTGACTTCAGGCGTAAGTCGTGGGCGCACAAGCCTTGGCAACATATTTTGCCGCCGACAAAAACGCACCAGCCACAAAAACTGCGCCACGCCAGAAAGCATCACCGCAATCGCCAGCGCATACGCCCCGTTGGGCGTAAAATCTTCAATGAAATAGGGAATAATAATCAAGCATAAATTCATAATCACAGGCGTTGCCGCCACCGCCGCGAATTTATCGCCACTGTTGAGAATGCCGCCCAGCAGCGACACTAGCGATATAAAGATGATATAGGGCATGGTGATGCTGGTAAGCGCGACGGTAAGCGCGAATTTATCAGGGTTATCCGAAAATCCAGGAGCAAGGACATACATAAGGTATGGCATGGCGAGGATGAAAACCGCGGTCACAATCAGCAAAATAAGCAGCAGAAAAGACATCGCCTCGCCAGCAAAATCGCGGGCTTTTTCCTTGCCGTCCACCGCCAGCATTCCCGCAAATAGCGGCACAAACGCTGAGTTAAAAGCTCCCTCGGCAAATAATCGGCGCAGGAAATTTGGCAGCTTAAAGGCGACAAAAAACGCATCCGACAGAAAGCTCGCGCCAAGGCTGGAGGCAATCGTCACATCACGCAAGAAGCCCAGCACACGCGAAAGCAGCGTATAAAAACCGATGGTAGCAGTGGATTTAACGAGGGACATTTTTATTATAGTGGCTAGTGGCTAGTGATTGGTGATTAGTGTAATTTTTTCTTTTAAGCAATAGTGCATAAATTATATATAAAAAAATACTACACAGTTTGTAGTACATATAGTAGAGTGGGCGGATAAAATTACATACATAGGTTTATAATTAGACTTCCTCAGAAACTCATTTGGCTGAGGAAAGTGCGAAGCAAATGGAGTGCAAAAGCGCAGTGTACACTATCGTACATGAGCATTTTGCGAGGCTTCATTTGCAAGAAAATTTTCCAGCCAAATGAGTTTATGAGGAAGTCTAATGACGCTAAACCAACACACACTTCGTTCTTATGACGCGCAATTGCAACGGCTTCTTTCGCTAATTCTGGCTATGGGTGGGGAGGTGCGTGACCTTGTTATTGCTGCTAAACAATCTTTCCGCGAGCGCGAGGAGAGCAGGGTGGTTGACGCGAAAATTGCGGATAAGCATATAAATGAGCTTGACCAGCAGATTGAGGAAGAAGCAACCGTTGTCCTTGCTTTGCAAAATCCGATGGCGATTGATTTGCGCTTTGTGATTTCTATTATCAAAATTACGGGTATGTTGGAACATGCGGGTGACCTCGCCAAAAATACGGTGAAGCGCAGCGTGCGGATGGGCGGTTTCGCGCCAGAAGCGGCAACGGTGAAGCTGGAGAAAATGGCGGATATTATTGTGGAAATGCTGGATGGCGCACTCATCGCATTTGCCGAAAAAGATACACAGAAAGCAGCGGTTATCTGGCGGCGTGACAAGGAAATTGACGCGCTATACCGCGATGTTATTGAGATGATGCAAAAGGAAATGAGTGCGGCGGCGGAGAATGTTTTGCCTTGCACTCAGGTGGTGTTTGCTGCTAAAAACCTCGAGCGATTGGCGGATTATACCACCAACCTTGCCAAAACGGTTTATTATGTAACGGCTGGCAAACGCCCAGATAAAGCCACTCTTAAAGAACTCGCTGGCGATGCTTAGGTTATAGGTAGTTTCCTGTGCGGGTGT
>SXGU01056144.1_pt1 | contig 44947 bp, 40 predicted proteins | sample 3174531 | NCBI WGS metagenome assembly SXGU01 (sample SAMN11356863, study PRJNA531348) | freshwater metagenome | isolation source: freshwater sample F1-140 | place: China: Fuxian Lake, Yuxi | collected 2017-12-25 | reverse complement strand
GTGCGCAGTGCATAAACTTTCAGCAGGCAGGTGCCATGCGCAGAACTTTTGCGCTTGTGCGTTACAGGCAACTGGTGCGTGGCGGCGAAGTTCGCGTCGACAGGCTGCGACTTGGCGGCGGAGTTGGCACGCGGGGCGGTAGATTAAACGAACGCATGAGCCGCCCACTCGTTTGGTTCCGTCGAGATCTCCGCACGCACGACAACGCTGCGTTGCATGGTGCGAGTATGACCGCGACTCGCGGAGTTGTCGGTGCGTACGTGATCTGCTCCGAGATGTGGCGCAAACATGATGATGCGAGCATCAAGATTGATTTCTGGCTACGAAATCTCCGCGAACTCTCCACGGCGTTGGCGCGTCTGCATATTCCGCTGCTCGTCGTGCGCGCAGAGGGCACGAAGCAGATTGGCGATTGTCTGCTGGCTGTAGCACGCGCAGCACACTGTGACTCGCTTGTCTACAACCATGAGTACGAAGTGAACGAACGGCGGAGAGATGAAGTGGTTGCGCGAAGACTAGAATCCGAGGGACTCCGCGTGAGCGGATTCCATGATCGCGTCATCTTTGCGCCCGGTTCCATCCGGACTGACGAAGGGCGGTTTTATTCGGTGTTTACGCCATTCAAACGCCGCGCGCTACAGCGGCTCAAGGAACAAAGCGTCGAGCTGCTTCCTGAGCCAAAGTGCCAGAGCCCGATTGAGGTGCAGGCGACGTCGATTCCCGCGCGAATTGAGGGTTGGGACGTACCCGCGGATGCTGATCAATGGCCGGCGGGAGAGCGTGCGGCCATTGACCGACTCAGAGTGTTTGTTGAGAGCAGTATCGTCACTTATAGCCGCGATCGCGATGCACCCGCGATAGATGGCACGAGCTCCTTGTCGCCGTACCTCGCCGCTGGAGTCTTGTCGCCGCGGCAGTGTTTCGTTACCGCATGCCGCGCGAACGGCGGAAGGTATGAGGAACACAACGCGGGCAATGGCGGCGCCGCGCAGTGGATAAGCGAGCTCATTTGGCGCGAGTTTTACCAACACATCCTTGTTGGCTTTCCAAGGGTGTCCATGCATCGAGCGTTTAAGCCTTCCACAAATCACATTCGGTGGAATGAAAACGCGGACCACTTTGCTCGTTCGCGCGCTTGACATTCGAAAATCGTCATGCGTGACGCGCGACCGCGCATCCGGGAGACCATTCGCGGTTCACTGCGCGCAGGGAGACCGAGGATGCAGGGTGGATGTCCCGTTACGAGGACTTGTCAGCCTGTTTAATCCCAGGAGGAAGCTGTCCCCGAAACCGGGAGTCACGCAATCGCTCTTTGATACCCCGCCCGTCGTTGGTCGGTCGCATCCCGTGGAAGCATGGATACAGGAGCGTTTTCGTGAATCCTATCGTTGTGCTGCTTGCGCTTTGCTTTACGCCGTCGACCGAGTTCACGCTTGTGCGTGTCGGTGATCCTGGAAACGCAGCGCTGCCGATCGACAACTTCAATCCGACATTTCCCACGCCCAAGGCCGCTGACGAGTTTGTTGGGGCCGTCGCATACGAGTATGAGATCGGTCGCTTTGAAGTGACCGTGGCGCAGTATGTGCAGTTCCTCAATGCTGTCGATCCTGAAGGATCGAACGCGCGGCAATTGTGGGATCCGCTGATGGATCCTTCGACGAATCCAAAGTACGGCTCCGTCCGTCGCGTCTCGGATGCACCCGTGGGCGATCACTTCCGCGTTGCATTTCCAGTGTGGGAGAACAAGCCGATCGGCTTCATTGATTTCTTTCGCGCCGCACGCTTTATCAATGCGCTGCACAATGGGAAACACTCGCGTGAAGTTGGCGCGGATGGCGCGGTTCACTATCACTGTGAGTTCTCGCCGCAAACGGAAACTGGCGCATATGACCTTCGGAACCAAAACACATTCGGCTCCTACGCGACGCGTGGTGTGGTCGAGGGATTTGTTTTGCCGAGTCAGGATGAGTGGATCAAGGCGGCGTACTACACGCCCGTGTTGACGCCAGCGGGCCGACACTATTGGCGATATCCAGAGCGAACCGACGAAACGCCGACCGCAGCAACTTGCGACCCATGTGGCCATGTGACGAACGCTTCTACCCAACCGCTCGCGTGCTACAACGACATTGCAAACTGGTGTCCTGCGTCGTGTGCTAATGGTGAGACATCGACTTGCCCCGATGCTGTCTTCGTTGGCAATCTCGTGGGCGTCGGCGAATGTCATTCTCCGAGTCCATGGGGCACCTTCGATCAGGGAGGCAATGTCGTCGAATGGACAGACACGGTAGTGCCGCCGATTGCTGGAGCTCCAAACCCGCAAGGCATGCCGATCTGGCGCCAGATGCACGGCGGCATTTCCGCAGCTGGCGCGTGGCAACTTTGGATGTCCGCAACAGGCGCCAGCGATCCGTATTCCCAAGTGTTGGGGAATACGCGAGCGTTCGGTGGATTTCGCGTTGCGCTGCTTCCGCGCGCGGCTGGTGCAGGCGGAGGCGGAAGTTGTGATGGCGATGTGAATGGAGACGGCGCTGTGGATGGCGCGGACTTAGGTCAGCTCCTCGGAGAGTGGGGGCAGTGCCCGTGAAGGCGCGCGAGCGTTCAACGCGCCCATGTTTCGCAAATCAGCAGCCGCGTCGTGAGTGATCAACGACAACAGTGATCGTCGCGCGATTGATTCATCACGCAACTGGACAGGCGCGCGAAGAGGTTCGCGTGCGCAATTGGATCATTTGCTGACAGGGGCGCTTGGAGCCGTGACGGTCTCACGCTTCGGTGCTGGTTCGGCCTGCGCCGGCGCTAGAGGCGCGGGTGGCGGCGTCTTCCCTTGCTCGACGAGAAGCGCGTCGATGAGCTTTGTCTTCTGCGCAAATGGCATGCTTGGGTGAAGGCCGTTGTGACGCAGCACGCCTTTCGCATCAATGATCGCGATGTGTGGAATGCCCATCACTTCGTACGACGGATTGATGACATCAGCCTTACTGAAGGCGATCGGCCATGTGATGCCGACATCCTTGATGTACTCAGCCATCAGCGTATGCTCGAGCGCGGGATTACCTTTGGTGTCAACCGCTGGTTTGGCCTTCGGATAGTGGTGGTCGTGACAGCTCGTGACGCCGATTACCACGACGTCGGTCGGTGCATAGTGCGCGCAGAGTTCCTTCAGCTTTGGGAAGCTCGCGATGCAAGGTCCACACCAAGTGGCCCAGAAGTCGAGCACCACGATCTTGCCTTTGAGATCGTCGAGCGTCTTGAACTCCAATAGCCCATTTTGATCCGCTGCCCAGAGAAACTCGATGTCGGGGGCTTCGTGATTGAGGAACTCGCCCTTGCTGGCACTGCTGTCAAGAATTCCCAGAGCGCGCTCGAGGCGGCCGATGGCCCGTCCATCGTTTGCTGTTCGCGCTGCGGCGAGTGCTTGCGTTGCGAAATCCACGAGATGCACGCGCACGGCCTCGCGTTGTTCGGCGGGGACCGCGTCACCGAGCGCGGTCAGCATCATCATGTAGAGTGCGATTCCATCGGTGCCTTCAATGGTTGGCTTGAAGCGACTCTCCATCGCGAGAATCACATCTTTGTACGGCGCGAGCATGCCCCCTGGAGCGCGTTGATAGACCTGCAGCAGCGGCCGCACGCCTTCGCGGTCGAACCATGCGTTCAAGTATGGGCTGGTGAAAATGCGGCGCAGCAGGCAGCCGCACCAACTCGCACCACTTCGCACTCATCATCGATAAACCCAGAAACGCGACGAGGTTGCGCTGCTCCTTGCGAACCAGTGCAACCTCGCGCAACTGCCTGTAATGGGCGATATAGGATTCGAACCTACGACCCCACGCGTGTGATGCGTGTGCTCTAACCAGCTGAGCTAATCGCCCGAACGGCGGAGAGTGTAGCACGCCATCGCGGCTGCTGATGGATACGATGCGGGCCATGGATGGAATCTCATTGCTTGTGGGAATCGCGCTCGGTGGCGGCGTTTTTGCCGCCGTCGGGTACTGGTTCGCGATGAACAAGGCTCGCTCGCTCACTGCCATCGACGACGCTGCGAGCGCCGCGCGTGCGGCTGAGGTGGTTTCGCTTCGAACCGAACGCGACACGCTTCGCGTCGAGGGCGCTACCACTGCGCGCGATGCGTCCGCAGCGAAGGCGTTGCTCGAAGAATCGCGTGCATCATCTATCGCGCTTCAGACTCGCGTGGACAGTGAGCGAACTCGCGCTGAGGAGATCGCCGCGCGTCACTCTCAAGCGCAGGCCGAACTTCGGGAGATGCAAGCACGCATCACAGAGCGCGAGTCGGCGATGGAGAAGCAACTCGCCGAGCGGGAACGATCGATTGAGGAGATGCGCAAGGTTGTTGAACAGTCGCGCGAGACGCTGCGCGATACCTTTGCCGCAACCGGCGCGGAGTTACTGAAGGCGACGGGGGAATCACTCGTCAAGCAGGCGAAGGAGCAGTTCGAAGGACAGAGCAAGCTCTCTGCGCAAGAGCTTGAATCACGGCAGAAGTCCATCACCGCGACTCTGGATCCATTGCGTGAACAGTTGGTCAAGCAGGAAGAACTGATGAAGTCGCTTGGCGAAAAGCGCGAGGGTGACACGCGGACGCTCGCTGAGCAATTGCGCCAGATCGCAGAACTCCAGCAGCGTGCGTCGACAGCCGCGCAAACGCTTTCGAGTGCGCTTCGCGACAATCGCCAACGAGGCCAGTGGGGCGAGGTTTCGCTCCACAACATCGCGGAGATGGCTGGACTCGTTGAAAATGTCGACTTCACGGAGCAAACGAGCGTCGACGACGAGGAAGGAAATCGGCTTCGACCCGACATGACCGTGCGTCTTCCAGGCGGACGATTCGTCCCTATCGATGCCAAGGTTCCGATGAATGCCTACCTCGACTCGCTTGAGCCTGCGCACTCGGATGCAGAGCGCGCGGCGCGTCGAAGCGACCATGCGCAAGCATTGAGGAACCATGTCCGGATGCTTGCGTCCCGCGAGTACGCGAAGGCGATGGGCGAAGGCGTGGAGATCACTGTGCTCTTTGTGCCACTCGAGAGCGGACTCATCGCCGCACTTGAAGAGGATGCGACCATCTATCGCGAGGCATTAGATAAGCGAATCATCATCACGACCGCGTCAACGCTGCTGTGCTTGTTGCGCACATGCGCGATGCAGTGGCAGCAGTCGAAACTCAATGAGAATGCGCGCAAGATTGGTGAGAACGCGAAGGAACTGCTTGAGCGCATTCAGACATTCGCTGAGCATCTCGAGAGCGTCGGCGCAGGCATCAACGCGGCTTCGAAGGGTTACAACAAGGCCGTGGGGAGTTTCAATTCGCGCCTCCTACCGAGTGCTCGAAGTACCGCCGAGCTTGCAGGCGAGCTCACATTGATCCCAGCGGAACTTTCGCCCGCAGGAGAAGAACTGCGCGAGTTGCAGGGCAGGGCGCTCCCCGATCGATCGAAGCAGGATTGAGAGAAACAGCGCAGCGGCCGCCTTCCTTGCGGCGCCGAAACGGAGTACTTACGGTTCAGGGATCAGCCGAAGGCGGACCGAGACGAACTCCACGCGGACTGCCCGTGCATGAGTTCGAGTTTTTGGGGGGACGCCTCGCGACTCAGTGCGTCGTCGACTCTGAGCGCTGCGAAGATTGGCTCGACTGCGCGCTGCTTGAAGGCAGCTCAGGCGTCCGCGCTTGGCTCGAGCCCGCGCCATCCTTCGCGCCGTTGTCGACATCCTTCAGGCCCTTCTTGAACTCGTTGATGCCCTGACCAAGCGAGCGACCGACTTCAGGCAGGCGCTTGCCGAACAGCAGTAGACCGATGGCGAGCACCACGAGCCATTCCATGCCGCTTGGCATTGAGAATGCCAGGATCGAGGTGGAGAGGTCGGCGCTTGCAGTGGTGATCGAGTCGAGGTTCATGGGTGTCCTAAATCCTGTACGCGGGAGCGACGAGTATAGCCCTCGGCACCGCCGGTGCATGTGTGCTTCGACCAAACGCCTGTGATCGCGGGAGATTGTGGCGAAACCGCTGAAATTGCCGATCAGCGGGGACCCTCTTCAACCCGTCAAGAAATCCAGTTTTTGCACCCTCGCACCGCACTTCCGCCATGCAATCAAAAGTCGCCTCGGCCGTCCTTTTCTTCGCGTTCGCTCCCGCACTGACGCTCGGTCTGACTGCATGTCAGAACGGGAAGGCTATCGCGGGTCGCACTGCAGATATGGAAACGAATGGTCCGGCGCTCATCAAGCTTGGGCCCAACGATGCGCAACCCGAAGTCGCGAAGGCGTACGCGCGCAAGAGTTTCTACCTCGATCGGTCACTCGATCAGAGCATCGGTTGGTTTCAGAAGCCATCGAGTAAGCAGTGGTATCCCTTCAAGAATCAAGGGAGCGGCGAAGAGGTCTGCACGCATGAGCAGGCAGCGTCAAGTTTGATCGCGTTCAAAGATCTCCTCGCGACGAGTAAGGACGCTGAGGAGTTCAAGTCGCGCTTCCTTTCGATGTTTGATGTCTGGCAGAGCGTTGGATGGAATGAGGAACGCGAAGTGCTCTTCACCGGGTACTTCTCTCCGATCTTTCATGCGAGCGCGACGCCCACCGATCAGTTTCAACACGCGCTCTATCGTCGACCGGCAGACCTCGTGACGGATCCGCTCACTGGTCAACCCAAAGGTCGCCGCGCCGCCGATGGAAGCGTCGAGCCTTATCCCACGCGTTCAGAGATTGAAGCGAGTGGCATGCTGAAGGGAAGCGAACTCGTCTACCTCGAGAGCCCACTCGATGTGTACATCGTGCAAGTCAATGGCAGTGCGAAACTCTTGATGCCCGACAACTCCGTGATGTATGTGGGTTACGCCGGAAAGACGGATCGACCGTACTTCGGACTCGGACGCGCGATGGTTGACGCGGGTTTGCTGCGGAAATCACAACTCTCACTCTCCTCCATTCGTCGTGCGTGGGAGAAGGACCCCTCGACCGTCGACGCGCTCATCGCAAAGAATGAGTCGTATGTGTTTTTCACTGAGTATCCCGAAGGCCAGTGGCCGAAGGGCTCACTGGGCGTGCGGGTGAGCGAGGATGCGTCGATCGCAACAGACAAGACGATCTTCCCCCGAGGTGGGCTTACGATGGTGGACACACTTGCGCAGACTTTCGCGCGCGAGAACATCGAGTTCGTGAACTTCATGCTCGACCAAGACACGGGCGGCGCCATTCGCGCTGCGGGTCGCGCCGACCTCTACATGGGTTCGGGTCCTGCTGCTGAGTTGCTCGCAGGCGGTCAATACGCGAACGGCAAACTTTTCTACTTCTTCCTGAAGCCAGAGTTCGTCTCGCAGTATCCGCTTCCGGAAGTTGCCAAGGTCGCGCCACCAATCGCGCCACGGCCGACGAAGGGCTGAGTATTTCAACTTGCCCCTCTGAATCAGGTGCCAGCTGCGCAACGCACGCAGGCGCGACAGGTACCCTTTCGCCTCATGGTTGAAGCCGACGCATCTCACGCGCTGCACCTCACACTCGTCGACAAGATCTACGCGGGTGGAGTGCACGCCCTGCGATCGATCGCGATGCGCGTATCGAAAGGCGAGATCTTCGGACTGCTCGGTCCCAATGGCGCAGGAAAATCGACGCTCGTCAAAGTCGTGACGACGATCGTTCGACCCACGCGCGTGGAGGGGACGGTCCTCGGTCATCCCGTTGGGCACATTCCGACACTCGGTCGCATTGGGTATCTCCCCGAGCACCATCGATTTCCGGCCTACTTGACTGGTCGCCAGTGTGTGGAGTTTTTCGGCGCGATGACGGGCGTGGAGAAGCGACAACGGAGGCGCCGCGCGAACGAACTTCTTGACACGGTCGGCATGCTTGTGTGGGCCGACAAGCGAATCGGCTCGTACTCCAAAGGCATGCAGCAGCGCATTGGTATCGCATCGGCGATGGTGAACGATCCTGAACTTGTCATTCTTGATGAGCCAACCGATGGCGTCGATCCGGTTGGAAGGCGAGAGATTCGTGATGTCTTGCTACAGATTCGTGCGCGCGGCACAACAGTGTTCCTGAACAGCCATCTCTTGAGCGAAATCGAACTTGTATGCGATCGTGTCGCGATCATGGTGCAGGGCCGTGTCGCGAAGCAGGGCAGCATTGAGGAACTCACTCGAGACAGTCATTGCATGCGCGTGGTGTTTTCTGGTGCCTCGCCAGCGTGGGCAGCCGAAGTCGGCGGAGTCGCTGCGATGGATCGCGGATTCCATGCGCTGGACTTTCCGAAAGCGTCGAGCGAGAGCGTGCAGCCGATTCTCGACAGACTCCGCAGCGAAGGCCGCACGCTGCACTCGTTTGCGGAAACCCGCGAGTCCCTTGAGGCTGTGTTCATGCGTGAAGTGACTGATCCAACAAGCGGGCGCGCGCGGCCCATCGGCGCGGAGGCTGGGCGATGAACATCGTGTGGATGCAAACATGGGCGCTGCTTGTCGATGCGTATCGCGAGCTCAATGCGCGCAAACTTTTCTGGATCGCGCTTGTGCTCAATGCGCTTGTCGTTGCGGTCATTGGTGCCCTTGGCATTGACGAGAAGGGTGTCACGATCATCGTTTGGCACTTAGACATTCAAGGCGTGACTTCGGCACTCTTTCCGCCTGAACAGTTCTATCACACGCTCTTTGCGTCGTTTGGTGTGGGCTTCTGGCTGGCTTGGATTTCCACAATTCTCGCGCTGCTCTCGACCGCCACCATATTTCCTGAACTTGTGACCGGTGGCGTTGACACGCTTGTTTCCAAGCCGATCTCTCGACCCCGTCTCTTCCTCACGAAGTTCGCGACTGGATTGCTTTTTACGCTCGCCCAAGTGCTGGTGTTTACAACGCTGTCATTTTTCGTTCTCGGCATTCGCGGAGGCGTGTGGAGCATTGGACTGTTCGTCGCGGTGCCGATCATGCTCATCTTCTACAGCTATCTCTACTGTGTGATGGCGGTTGTGGGAAGCCTGACGCGATCCGTGATCGCGTCGGTCATCGTGACGCTGCTCTTCTGGGTCTTCGTGTGGGTTGCACACCTTGGCGAACAGTTCACCTTGCTTGGTGAAACGGTGCAGCGCGTGGAGATTGCCGCGATTGAAAAGCGACTCGAGCAGGCACAAACGGTTGATGGCCGCGCGCCACTTGAAGTTGATCTGAGCGAAGCGAAGGATTCGCTCGCGGTGTGGCGCCCGATTCACCTTTCACTCTTCGCGCTCAAGACCGCGCTTCCCAAGGCGAGTGAAACGATTCAACTTCTCAATCGTTCATTGAAACAAGTTGCAGATGTGCCGACGATCGATGAGGACGAAATGGGCGATGGCGCCGTGGCTGGTCGTGGATTTCTTGGATCGAAGTACGCGCGCCGCCGCGATGTGCAAGCGGCGGTCGAACGAGATATGACCGCGAGACCCGTTTGGTGGATCGTCGGTACAAGCCTCATGTTTGAAGCGGCGTTGCTCGGATTTGGCGCGTGGCGATTTTCTCGACGCGACTTCTGAGTGCTCAACCGTCTCGGCTGAGTTCAGTGCTACGGTCGCGCGCGGAAGTAAGCGTCTGTTCCACCATCACATCAAGTCCTGCGTCGAGGTGCGCCATGCCCGCAGCAGTCGTGCCGCCCTTGCTTGTCACCTTTGCACGGAGTGTGCGCGGCGATGCGCCACTCACGCGCAACAATTCCGCGGCTCCAAAGAGCGTCTCGCGCGCGAGCGTTTGCGCGACATCTTTTGGTAGCCCGATGTGCTCGCCTGCTCGTTCCCAGCTTTCAAGAAAGCGGTAGAGAAACGCTGGGCCTGAACCGCTCGCCGCAGTGACGGCGTCGAAGAGTGATTCAGGAACGCGCACGCTCGCCCCGATGCTTCCACAGAGACCTTCCACGCGTTTGAAATCTGCGTCGGTGATCTGCGCATCAAGCGCTATCGCAGTGACCGCCCGTCGTACGGATGCTGCCATGTTTGGCATGACGCGGCACACGCGAGCTTTTCCCCCGAGCGCAGTTTGAATCTGCGCGCTGCTGATGCCTGCCATGATGCTGACGACGAGTGGGCCGTCATGCGGGATCTCGCCGATCGCCGCGGCGACTTCTCGGAAGGACTGTGGTTTGACGGAAAGCATGATGACTTTGGCGTCACGAAGTCCATCGTGCGTCGCCAACTGCATGCCGCAATCGCGAGCGTGCGTTCGGCTTTCTTCTCCCGCAGCGCCGGGCTCTGGAATGACGCAAATTTGCGCTGGGAGGAGGAACTTCGCTTGCACTGCGCCGTGCGCGATGGATCGACCAAGTGAGCCGAATCCAACAATCGCAAGTTCCATCGTCATGCGCACACTGTATCGAGGGGGAGTGTGGGCGGCTACACTTGACGCATGGCGCGAGCTGGTTTTAGTCCGTTGTATCAACTCGATTTCGAGAACCCGGTCAATGAGATCGAGGAGCAGATCGAGGCGCTCGAAGCGAATCCGAATGCAGCGAGCTTTGGCGACGAACTCAGGAAGCTTCGCGAGACCCGCGACTCGTTCTTGCGCAAGATCTACGGGAACCTCACGCCGTGGCAGTCGGTGCGTATCGCGCGCCACCCATTGCGCCCTCACACCTCTGATTACATTTCACTCATCTGTCGCGACTTCTGCGAGTTGCACGGCGACCGCGCGTTTGGTGATGATCCAGCCATCAAGGTTGGATTTGCGCGGATCGGTCCATTCAAGGTGCTCATTGTCGGTCACCACAAGGGCAAGACCGTGCAGGAGAAGGTCGCGGCAAATTTCGGTTGCGCGCAACCTGAGGGGTATCGCAAGGCTCTCCTCAAAATGCGTCTCGCCGAGAAGCTGCGCCTTCCCATCGTGACACTGATTGATACTCCAGGCGCATATCCCGGCATCGGGAGCGAGCAGCGGGGGCAAGCGCAGGCGATCGCGGTCAATCTGATGGAGATGAGTCGTCTTCGTTCGCCCATCGTGTCGGTTGTGATCGGTGAAGGTGGATCTGGCGGCGCGCTCGGCATTGCTGTGTCCGATCGAGTGGCGATGCTTGAACACTCGTGGTACTCCGTCATTAGCCCAGAAGGCTGCGCGGCGATCTTGTTCAAGGAAGCCAACGAGCAAACCAACACGATTGCGGCGCAGAGCCTCGCGCTCACGGCCAAGCGCAATCTCGAGAACGGCCTTGTCGACGAAGTGCTCGCGGAACCTCTTGGTGGTGCCCATCGTGACCACGCGAAGGCTGCCGAAACGGTGCAGACCTGGATCGTGGATCGATTGCAAGAGCTCGTTCGCGTGAACTCCGATGTGCTCATTGCGCAGCGATTCGAGAAGTTTCGCGGGATGGGCGCATTTGAGGAAGAAGCCGCTGCGTCGATCGGATAGGTCTCCTACGCTTGCAACTTGCGTAGTTTTGACGCATTTCCACGAAGTCGATAGACTGCGCCCCCTTCCCCCTGAGGCGCACATTGGATATCGCGATTGCGCAACGCTGAAAGGCGGTGCTCAAAGCGCGAGGCACATGAGACAGTTGCGTTGAGGGGACCACTTGGGCCTGATGAAGGCCGCATCACAGACGAGGATCGATCTTTGGCCGCAAAAAAGTCGTCGAAGCCTGCACCGAGCAAGCCTTCTGCCAAGAAACCCAATAGCAAGCCCGCCGCAAAGTCCGCGGCGAAGGTTGCGAAGAAAGCGCCGGTTGTGAAGCCAGCCGCCAAGTCGGCGAAGGCACCTGCTTCAAAGGCTGTGGTGAAGGAGAAAACCTCGAGCGCGAAAGCGCCGAGCAAAGCGCCCGCGAAGTCGCCGGCGAAGAACGCGCCAGCGGTTGCACCTGGAAAGAAGGGCGCTCCCGCCCCAACCGGAAAGTCAGCCGCGAAAGTCGTCGCAGGAAAACCCGCAGTTGTTGGAAAGGGTGCCGCTGGGAAAGCGGTTGTCCCGGTTGCCGTTGGAAAGAACGGCAAACCCCTCGTGGTCCCCGTGCCGCCCAAGCCTACTGGAAAAATGCCAACCGTCCCTGAGGTCATCGATCTCAAGGTGTCTCGTAAGGGACCGCTTGAACTCGGCACGCATAAGTCGGTGTCGGCGATGGCCGTCTCCGTGTTGCAGGGTCGAGGCGATTCGAGCGGATACCTCATCATCAACGGTCGGCGCGTGCGCGCGATTTCGACGAAGAACATCGTCCTTCCGAAGAAGGCGCGCGGATCAAGTTCTGCAGCGGTCGAGCCGCCAACGCAGTCGCAGATCGAAGAGATTCGCACAAAGATGACCGCAGCTGAGTTGGCGGAGTATCGCGATCGACTTCTGCTCAAGCGCAAGAGTCTTGTTTCGATGCTCACGGGTCTTGAGGATGAAGCACTCCGAAGCCCTGGTGGGAACCTCTCCAACATGCCCGTGCACATGGCGGATATGGGGAGCGATGTTTATGAACAAGAATTCAACCTCGGCATGGTGGCGAACGAGCGTGAGCTGCTCGCCGAGATCGACGCCGCGCTGACTCGCATCGCGCAAAAGACCTTTGGAATCTGCCAGATGACGGGGAAGCCCATCACGAAGGCTCGACTCGACGCGAAGCCATGGGCGAAGTACTCCATTGAAGCAGAGCGCATCGCAGAGTCAAACGCGCAGCGCTGAGTCGCCCTCAGTTCATCGATGGCACACGCATCGCAGCAAGTTGATTCATGCGCCCCGTCGCCGACGAGCGGGTCGGTTGATCTTCCTGCGTGGAAGTCATGCGCGGCGTGGTCGCGGCTGATCGGCGTGTTTGTCCCGGTGATGTTGCTGGATCTCTTCACGAAGGCATGGGCATTTCGATCGGTCGCTCCGATGCCTGTTGAACTCGATCGAGAGACGATCCTTCACGATCCGACCTTTCGCCTGCCGTATCACGAAGGCGTTGAAGTTCTCCCGTGGGGATTGCTTGATCTTCGACTGGTCCTGAATCATGGCGCCGTCTTTGGCATCGGGCAGGGGAGTCGAATGACCTTCATTCTCTTCACGATTGCCGCCACAACTGCCGCACTGCTTCTGTTTGCGCGAGGCACGCGAGCCTCCATGCGACTCGCGCACTGCGCCATCGCGCTCATTCTCGCCGGTGGACTCGGAAACCTCTGCGATCGAATGCAGTACGGCGCCGTTCGAGACTTCCTGCACATGTTGCCCGGATGGAACCTTCCCATGGGTTGGCAATGGCCGGGTTGTGAAACGAGTGAAGTGTTCCCGTGGATCTTTAACATCGCGGATGTTTCACTGCTCACTGGTATGGCACTCTTCCTGTTCGCGTCCTGGAAGAGTGACAAGAAGGCCGCTTCGCTAGACAAGCAACAGGTGTGAGCCATCGATCGGATTGGGAAGCTGATCGAGTTTCCATGCTTGATCTAAGGTGAAGGACCCGACCGCAGTACGGCGAAGCGATGCGCAATGCCCGCCAGTTCCAAGCGCGCGGCCTAAGTCGCGTGCGAGACTCCGCACATAGAAGCCCTTTCCCGTGCGAAGTGTCACGCGAGCGATGGGGAATGTGTAATCAAGAAGCACGCCTTCAAGCAGCGTGACATCTCGCGGCGGCGGTTGTATCGCGTTGCCACTTCTCGCGAGTGCGTAGGCGCGGCGACCATTGATGTGCACTGCGGAAAATGCGGGCGGTGTCTGTGCGTGCGTGCCAAGAAACCGCTCCAGCGCCTCGGTCACCTGCTCACGCGTTGGCGGTGTATGAACCGTCACTTCCGTTCGCTCGCCTTCCCGGTCATCGGTCGAAGTGAACGCGCTCAGGTCGAGCTCGGTTTCGTATCGCTTCTCCGTCGCCATCATGCCTTCGATGCCTTTCGTCGCTCCGCCAAGCGCGAGGACGAGCACGCCCGTCGCGAGTGGATCAAGCGTTCCGGCATGACCTGTTCGCGCGTGCTGCGCGTGTCGACGAACAATCTCCACCACGCGCGAACTCGACATGCCAAGCGGTTTGTCGATGACGAGCACGCCATCGAGAGGCGGAAGATTCGGGTCGCGCTTGCGGATTAGCGGCTCTCCTGTGCGGCATGCCGTCGATTCCACATGATGACCAAGACGCAGACACCAAGAGTCATCGCGCCAACAACAAGGAACACACGATTCGATGGCATGCCGAGACTTCTGAGTGCGAAGAAGAGCACGCCGCCGAGCGCGCCCATCGCGAATGACATGCCGTTGGCGGTGCCAAGGACGCGACCGCGCGATCGGTCGGGCGCGTGCATTTGGAGCATCGATTGCAACGGAATGATGTAGAAGCCTGCAACGAGGCCCATCGTAATGAGCAGGATCATTGTCAAGGTGTAGTCTGGGGGCGCGAGACCGAGCGCGAGAAACACAACGCCAAGTCCGAACGCGCCGAGCGCGACGAAACGCCCGCGCCACGCGGCTTTATCAAGATACGCGGCGCTTAAACATCCCACGCCGATGGATGCACCCATCGCAGCCATCAGGTAGGAGTTCCACTCGTCACTGATGGAGAGGAACGCGGAGTAGTCGGGCAGAATGACGAGCACGATCGCCGCGACGAAGTAGAAGTAGGTCCACGCCAAACAGGTCGCAAGAAGCGGCGTTTGCCGCATCTCGCGGATTGTCGTGATGTAGGTCGAGAACGGATCGAGATTGACGGGGAGATCTGGATCTTGCGGCGCGAGCTTCGGAAGCGTGAGACAGGTGAGGAATCCGCACAGCACGAGCGCAACGATCGCGACACCAGGTGCGTACGCGCCAACACCAGTCGGCACGCCGTCGACGACCGAGTCCTTCCAATGCACCGAGACGAGTCCGGCGAGCAGGCCGCCGCTGATCACCGCGACATTCGTCGCCATATTGATCACGCCGTTGGCACGAACGAGTTTGTCGGACGCGACGAGCTCCGCGATCATGCCGTACTTCACGGGTCCAAAGAACGCGCTCACGATGGCGAAGAGGATGAGCGCAGTCAGCGCGACGATCGGTGATCCAGAGGCGAAGCCGAGGCAAGCGATACCAGCGACGATGAAGGAGATGGACTTCAGTAGGATGGTGATGCGTGACTTCGAGTGGCGATCGGCAATGCGTCCGCCAAATGCGCTGAGCAGGATGAACGGGAACGCAAACGCGAGCGCAACGAGTCCGTTTCCGCCAGCGCCGAAGAACGACTCCCATGGACCGCCGACCGCGATGGCGTATCCGATGGCGCCTTTGACGAGATTGTCACTCGCGGCTTCGAAAAACTGCGTCGCGAGAAGCGAGAGGAAGCCGAGGTTCCAAAGTCGCGCGCGAGGTTTCATCGGTCGTCCACAGTTGCGGCACTCTTGGGCGCGGTGGCGCGCGGCGGAATCTGCACACGCGCGTCGTCACGGCCAACTCCTGGCGTCCAAGGAAGCGCAGGAACCACTTTCGCGCTCGTCACGAAGTGCAACTGCTTTGGCTTGCCAGTGGCGATGTCTGCGATCTCAACATCGGCGACTTTGAGAATCGCTTCGGCGCCCGCGGTTGCTTCACCAAACGCGCAATACTGTCCGTCAAGTCGCGCGGTGCCTTCGCGCGAGAGGCAGAAGAAGAACTGACTGCCTCCTGAATCCGGCCAATCGTTGCGAGCGATGGAGATCACGCCGAAGTCATGCGGGAGCTTCGACGGCTCAAGCATGATGTCGTACCCCGGGCCACCGTCGCCGGTGCCGATCGGATCTCCGCCTTGAATCACGAAGGGGCGGCCTTCGCGGTCAAGCGGAACGACGCGGTGAAACGGCGTGCCGTCGTAGAAGCCGCATCTCGCCAATTCGACAAAGTTGTGCGCGGTGTTGGGGGCTTCGTCAGGTCTCATTCGGATGCGGATTTCGCCAGCGGTTGTGTCGAAGACGACATCTTCATCGAGCGAAAGTCGAAGTCCCGAAAACGGCGCGGGGTCTGCGTCTGACCAAGAGAGTTTCAACTTCTGGTACTCCGCATTCGACTCGTCGAGAAGCCGATCACCCCAGCCGATCACGCGTGTGTAGGCGGTCTTGCCATCCGCACGCAAAGCACTTGCCAATCGGATGGTGGGACGACCGTGGAGCGGCGTGATGAGCAATGGAGCCGCGAGCGCCGTGCCGTCGACGAGCAGTTGCACGCGAAGCGCCTGCATGGGCGCCGCAATGCTCGGCAGCATCGCAACGAGGTCGACTTCGCCAGCCGTGACAGACGCGCGCCCAACTTCCTTCGCGCTAGAGTCGAGCGCGACAAGTTCTACGGTGTGTCCAGCGTCGCAGTCGACGCGCGCCTTCAAGGGTGCATTTGGTTTCGCAAAGGAACTCACCGGTGTCAGTCCAGTGCTTCCGATTGCGGCGTGCGCGGCCATCGCTGCAGCGCAGAGGGGGATGGTCGAGTTGCTGAGCGTTCGCATAGGGTCGTGCCATTGTCGCACTTTGGCGGGAAGTGTGGAACGCGCTTTCGAAACGGATTCGCCGTGACCTGAGGCAATCAGAAATGGCAGTTTCCGCGATACGATTCGTCGCATGTCTGCGACCCATTCGAGTGCCAAGATTGTCCGCACCCAACTTATGGTTGGGCTTGAGATTCACATTGAGCTTGCGACGCGCTCGAAGATGTTTACGCGCGCGCCCAATCCAGCCCATCCCGATCACTACGACTGCGCGCCCAACTCGCTCGTGGATCCCGTCGTGCTTGCGCTGCCGGGAAGCCTTCCGGTCATGAATCTCGCCGCAGTCGAGATGTCGATGCAGGTTGGCCTCGCGCTCGGTTGTGAGATCGCTTCATTCTCGAAGTGGGATCGCAAGAATTACTTCTATCCCGATCTTCCGAAGGCGTATCAGATTTCGCAGTACGACTTGCCGCTTTGCGTCAACGGCGCCGTGGAGATTCCTGCTGCGGCGGGCGGCTCCCGCACGATTGGCATCATCCGCGCGCATCTCGAAGAAGACACGGGGAAACTAAGTCACGAACTTCCGGGTGGAGGCGCGTACGCGGGCTCACTGGTCGATCTCAATCGCGCGGGAACGCCGCTGCTTGAGGTGGTGACGGCGCCCGACTTCGACTGCGCGGATGATGTAGTGACCTTCGGGCAGGAGCTCCGCAACATTTGTCGGTTTCTTGGCGTGACGGGCGGGATCATGCAGCGCGGGCACATGCGCTTTGAGCCGAATGTGAACGTCGTCATGACGCTCGAGGATGGCAGCATCGTCAAGACGCCGATCGTCGAGATCAAGAATCTCAACAGTTTCAAAGCAGTCAAGGGCGCGATTGAGTTTGAGGCGAAGCGACAAGTCGACGCGTGGCGCGCGGACGGCCGCGTCATGGGGAAGGGCATGAAGATCACGCGCGGTTGGGATGACCTCAAGGGCCAGACTTTCGTGCAGCGTGAGAAGGAAGATGCGCATGACTATCGATATTTCCCAGATCCCGATCTTGTGCCTGTCGTTGTGAGTGAGGAGTGGCGCGCACGCGTTCGCGCGTCGCTTCCAGAATTGCCCATGGCGCGACGCGCGCGATATCGCGAGCAGTTTCGCTTGAGCGAAGTCGATGCGCGCGTGCTGACCGATGACGCAGACCTCTGCGCGTTCTATGAATCGTGCGTGGCAGCGACGAACGCAAAGGGCTGCTTCGGTCAACGCACCGACGCCGGTTACGCGACGGGCAAGATGCTGCTCAACGCAGGAGCGAAGCGCGCGAATGAGCGCGGTTGCATGGTGCAGGAACTTGGCATCGACGCAGGCCAAGTGGCCGAAGTCCTCGCGCTTCGCGAAGCAGGCACGATCGGCCCACAGGCGGCTGATGCGCTGTTTGGATTGCTGTGTGAGTCGAAGGAAGACGCTGCGGTCGTCGCCGAGCGCAACGGTCTTGTGCAGGTTCGAGACTCCGGCGCGCTTGAGAAGTGGTGTGACGAAGCGATCGCCGCGAATCCGCAGCCTGCGGCCGATGTTCGCGCCGGAAAGATGGCGGCAATCGGACGGCTCGTCGGTGCGGTCATGAAACTCTCTGGCGGTAAGGCCGAGGCGCAGAGCGTCAATGACATGCTGCGGAAGCGCCTGAGTTAGGATCAACACATCATGGCCTCGCCGCACCCTGACATCGACCACATTCTGCTCACTGCCGATGCAATCGCGGCGCGTGTGGCGGAACTTGGCGCGGAAGTGGGGCGTGACCTCGCAGGCGCCGACGGTCAACTGGTCATCGTTCCGGTGATGACCGGCGGTTTCATCATCGTCGCGGATCTCGTTCGCCATCTTCCGCAGCGTCGAGTGCGCATCGAGGTAGTGACGGTTTCGAGTTACGGCGGCACCAACATGACGAGCCGTGGCGCGCAACTCATTGGCGCGCTTCCGCCCACACTCGAAGGCAAGCATGTGCTCGTCGTCGATGACATTCTTGACACCGGCGGAACGCTTCGTTTGTTGCAAGCGGAGATTTTGCGACGGGGGGCAGCGAGTTCGCGTTCCTGTGTGTTGCTTCGAAAGCCCACGGCAGGCGCGGCGCAGACGAAGTGCGACTATGTCGGATTTGACATCCCGGATGAGTTCGTCGTTGGGTATGGGCTCGACTTTGACGGGCTGTATCGGAATCTGCCGTATGTGGGCACGCTCGCGATGCACGCGCGGACCGCAACGCCGCCGCCACTGACAGAGGTGCGCGCGTCGTGAGCATGACTCGCGTGCAACTGCCAGTCGCCATCGATGGGAGTCGAATCCCGCAGGCGGTGCTTCCACTCTCTGCTCCAGCGGTCGCTCCGATTTCCATACTTGAAACGCTCCAAGGCGACGAAGTCATCATCTTGCTCATTCGACCAAGTGCGTGGCTGATCGTGCTCAATGCCCTTGCGCCACTTGGATGGATCTTGGCGTTCACCATCTTGTTCATGTGGATTCCGAGGCTGCCGTTGCCGCAGGGACTCATCGGATGGAGTGATATCCAAGCCGCGATCGTTGGACTTGGCTTGTGCGGCATGCGACTCGCGTGGTCGAGTTTGGAGTGGTCCATGCGTTGGTTCGTGTTGACCGATCGCCGCATCCTCATTCGTCGAGGTGTGCTGAGCGTGCGGCTCTTTGAAGCTCCGCTCTCTAAACTGCAGCACTCCATCGTCGTGCAGTCCGTCGCGGAGCGCGTGCTCGGTTTGGGCACGATCGGCTTTGCGACCGCCGGCAGTGACACATTCATCGCCATCTGGGAAACGGTGCGTCGCCCGTTTGAGGTGCATCGCACAGTGCTCGAGGCGATCGAGCGTTACGGCAAACGCCGATGAGTGTTAGTTTTCGCGTTTCGCCCAAGCCGCGCGAGCGCGTGGGTTGGGAAGCCGTTTCCCAATCTCGCCGAGCAACTGGCGATCAAGATCGGTGAGCGAGTCGGGCGGAATGATGTCGACGACCGCGTAGAGGTCGCCGCGCGCGCGACCTTCAGGTTCGACGCCTTGACCCTTCAATCGGATGCGCTTCCCGCTCGCGGTTCCGGCAGGAATCGAGACGGTTGCGACACCGCTGAGCGTCGGGACTTCAATCTTTGCACCGAGTGTCGCCTCGATGATCGAGACGGGTACATGCACGGAGAGATCGAGACCGTCGCGCGTAAACCATGCGTGCGTGCCGACCACGAGTTTTACGATGAAATCGATCCGCTCAATCGGATGCACGAGCTCGCCGTCATTCGCGCCCTTTGGAACCACGAACTCCGCGCGTGCACCATCGTCAAGAAGGACGCTCCACTTCCCACCCTTGATGGCGAGGTCGAATGGGACGGTGACTTCAAGTTCATACGCACTCTGTCGACGCGCACCCTGTGGCGCGCTGCGAGATGCGCGGCCGGTCGAAGTCGCACCGAAGGGGCCACGCTGACCGAACGCTTCCGCGAAAATGTCATCGAAGCTTGAAGGATCCGCGCTGCCCCAGCTGCGACCGGTTGCACTGCCTCCGCGAGCGGCGCCCGTTCCTCCAAACGGGGAGTCGCCGCCGAGCCGTTGGAACTCGTCGTATTTTCGGCGCTTCTCTGCGTCGGACAGAATGTCGTAGGCCTCTTGGATCTCGGCGAATCGCTTGGCCGCGTCGGGTGCCTTATTGAGATCGGGGTGATGCTGCCTCGCGAGTTTGCGGTGGGCAGACCGAATCTCATTCGCAGATGCAGTCTTGCTAACCCCGAGCACTTCGTAGTGAGATCGTGACGCCATGGGAGAAGCGACAGTATAGGAGCGACTCGCGTGAAAGCGGTCAACGCTTAGACTGCAGTCATGAGTTGCCCGTCGAAGAGCGAGAACCGCGTTTCGAAGTCCGATGTTTCCTTGCCGGTGCTGCCTGCAGCGGGCCGCGCGACGGGCGTCGGCGCGGCGCCGCACTCCTCGATGGGTTGGAAGCGTGCGATCGTGCTCGGCGTCGTGCAACTTCTCATGGTCGCACATGTCGTCCAGTACATGATCAGTGGCGAGACGCTCGCGCCCGTGGAGCCGAGCGAAGGCATGAAGACCCTGAAGGACGGCGTTGTGACGGCGGGATTCTTGTTCCTCGCGCTCGCGCTTCTTTCAACCGCGATACTCGGCCGGTGGTTTTGCGGTTGGGGTTGCCACATCGTCATGCTTCAGGACCTGTGTGGATGGATGATGAAGAAGATCGGTATTCGCCCGCACGCATTCCGATCGCGACTGCTGCTGTTCTTGCCGCTGTGCCTTGCGATTTACATGTTCTTGTGGCCGCTCTTCTATCGACTCGCGATTGCGCCTTGGACGATGCCGGAGCTTGCCGCGCCCACGCTTTCTTTCGAACTGACCGTGACGAATTTCTGGGCGACTTTTCCTGGCATTGTCATGGCGATTCCATTCCTGCTCGTATGCGGGTTTCTCACCGTGTACATGCTTGGTTCGAAGGGCTATTGCACCTACGGATGTCCGTACGGTGGATTCTTCGCGCCTCTCGATGAAATCGCACCGATGCGCATTCGTGTGACGGATGCGTGCGATCAGTGCGGACACTGCACAGCGGTGTGCACCTCCAATGTTGAAGTGCACCGAGAGGTGCGCGACTTTGGCGCGGTGGTGTCGGCCGGGTGCATGAAGTGTCTTGACTGTGTCAGCGCGTGTCCAAAGGAAGCGCTCTACTTTGGCATCGGAGCGCCGGCATTTCTCACCAAGCCGCGCACCGATGCGAAACTTAGTGCGCTTTGGGATCTGTCGATGCGCGAGGAGATCGCGCTGGCGGTCGTGGCGCTCATCACCTTCTTCGCCGTGCGAGGCACCATCGCGCTGCCACTGCTCTTTGCTTCGGGTGTCGCCGCAATCGCGGTCTTCATGACATGGAAAGTATGGTCGATGCTGACGACGCCATCCGTGCGTTTTCACCGATGGCAATTGAAACTTGCTGGCTCCATACGCTTGAGTGGTTGGGTGTTCTCGGGAATCACGGCGTGCGTGATGGCGGCATTTCTCTATGTGGGCCTGCTCAATGCTTCGATCGCACTCGCAGAGCGGGCGAGTGACGCAGTCGTCACGCCGGCGGAGGTGGTGTTCTCGGGATCGCCGCTGACACCGACGGATGTTGAAACTGCTGCCGCACGCCGCGCGATTGCTCTGTATTCATTCGCGCTGCCAGGGCCAGTCGGATACGGCATCGAGGGACCATGGCTCATCGGAGTGGAGAGTCGCGTTGCGTACTTGCGCTGCGTGCTCGGAGACTTTGACGGCGCCGAGGCGATGCTGCGAGCAGCGGCGGCGCGCGATGGTTGGAGCGAAGCGATCGCGACGGGTATCGGTCAGACCATGAAGGGAAGAGGTCGGCTCGACCTTGCGACTGCGTGGGGTCTTGAACAATGCGCGGCGCATCCAGAGTGGGATGGCTTCGTGGATTCCGTCAGCGTGTGGCTTCGTGACGATGGGCGAGGCGCGGACGCCATCGCGCTCATGCGTGACGCTGTGGCGCGAAAGCCAGATTCACTCGCGCTGCTCCGTCGCTTGTCGTTGCTCTTGTGCGAGAGTGGAGATGACGCGCAGCGCCTCGAGGGCATCGCGATCATCGACCGAACTCTCGAAATCGCGCCCAACAACGCGTTTGCGTATGTCGCGCGTGGACGCGCGTTTCAAGTTGGACAAGACTTCGCGCGGGCCGAGGCAGACTTACGCAAGGCTGCGGAACTCGCGCCGGACAGTTCCATCGTGCTCGACACGCTAGGTCAATTCTTAATGAGCGTTGACAAAGTGAGAGAAGCTGCGCCGATTCTCAAGCAGGCAGGCGAACTGCGGTTGCACGGCAAGTAGTTGCATTGCGCGCGCGTGACTAGCTGTCAGCGCGCATGAAGAGGTCGTACAACTCCGCCGGCGTCGTCGCGTTGTATGCGTGGATTCGGAATTGCGGGCTCGACATGATCTTGGAGATTTTGCCGAGCGCCTGAATGTGCTCATCCTTTTTCTCGGGTCGGGAGAGCAAGAGCACGATCAGTTGCACCGGCTTCTTGTCGATCGATCCAAACTCCATGGGACGCGCGGGCTTTCCGATCGCGAGGGCGAGACTCTGCACGGACGGACACTTGCCATGTGGGATCGCGAGCCCTTCGCCAATACCCGTGGATCGTTGTGACTCGCGCTCCCAAACCGCACGCTTCACTTCATCGCTGTCGGTGCAGCCGCCACATGCTGCGATGGCATCGACGAGTTCGTTGATCGCCGCCTGCTTATCACCGACCGCAAGGGGCGTGCGAACTGCATTCGGATTGAGAAGATCAGCAAGGCGCATGGGGCAGGAGTGAGTCGAGAGCGAACGGGAAATACTATCGCGAGTCGTCTTGTGTGGATGCTGCGCGTATCGCGCCGCCCGAGTGTTTCACAAGGAGCGCGTGGTATCCGCCATCTGCGTAGGCCTCAGGTGCTTCGCCTGGAACTCCCGACGGAAGAACGAGTCGGTCGACGATGAGAGAGAGATCATGCACTTTCGCCAGACGCTTGGCTTGCCGAGTGTTCTCCGCGGTCTCGATGGAACAAGTCGTGTAGAGCAACATGCCTCCGGCTTGGAGCAGGCCAACTGCTGGGTCGGCAATCTCGCGCTGCTTTCCTAACACGCTATCGAGACGCTTCTTCGCAAATCGATATCGCGCTTCGGCGCGTCGAGCGAGCACGCCGGTGTTGGAACATGGCACATCGAGTACAAGGAGGTCCGTGCGCCCCGCGGCCTCGCGAAGCAGGGCTTCAGGATCGAGCGCGCGGATCGACGGATGCCCCTGCGCAAGTTCACAGAGTGAGGCGAAGCGAACAGGATCTGGATCGGTCGCTAAGACTGTCGCGCTTGGATAGAGCGCTGCAAGCTGTCGCGTCTTTGTCCCACGGCCCGCACAGAGATCCACGATCAGTCGTGGCGCTTGGAAGAGATGGCGAGCTGCCATCGCAACGCTCTCCGCGCTCGTGGAGTCTTGCACGCGGCGCGCCAGGGTGGAGTCATCCGCAAGCCACTGCAGCATCGCGTCGTGTGGACCGGTCCACAGTGCAAACCCTTCTTTGCTGTGCGGACGCATATGTGGATTCGTCGATGCGTTCCCGCTCGGCGTCACAACGATTGGAGGCTCCACGAGCGTGTGCAGCGCGCACGCCACCGCCGCATCCCATCCAAACTGCGCGATCCATTGCAACAACAGTTCGCGGCCAACGGAAGTCTGCTCGGCGAGGCGCGTCGCGTGTTCTTCGCTGAAGACTTCGGACTTCAGGCGAATCGCACCGCCGTTCGAGAGGGGAATGAGGTCGCGACGCTTTCGATCGAGGATCTCGCTCGCGCCGACTGGGAGTTCCTCTGCAATGTTGTCCGCGACTTTTCGCAGCACCGCGTTGACAAACGCAGCGGCGCCCGGTCGTAACGCCCGCTTGACCCACTCCACACTTCCGTCCACCGCAGCATGTGGTGGCACGGACATGAAGAGGAGTTGCGCAGTGCCACCCACGAGCGCAGCTTGGATTGGTTTCTCGAGAAGGTGCCACGCCTTCGATAGATGCGGCCGAATACATGCGGTAATCGTGGTCCATCGACGAATCGCCGTGAGTTCGATCGCGCGCGCGAATGCTGCATCGCGCGCGTCAAGCTCGGCGACATCTGGTCCACCAAGTGGCAGATCGGGGAAGCGCCGAGCGTGCACGAGAAGTCGATCGAGTGCCGCCGCGCGTGCGTCTCTTGGAACGAACACCTCACGGGCGCTATTCGAGCGGCCGCGAGCGTGGGGAGGTCGAGCGTTCGACTCGCGAGCGCGATGTTGATCAGGGCGCGACACTGCGATTTAGACGGCGATGAGCGAACGCTTCTTCGACTTTGACGCGGTACTTCCAGCAGCCTTGCTCGCTCCATTCGCGGATCGGGCCGACTTGGCAAGCGCGGTTGCGAGGTCGGTGCGTTCCCATGAGAAGGTGCCCTTGCCGCCTTCGCCTGGTTCACGGCCGAAGTGACCATGCCTTGCGGTGGGGGAGTAGATCGGTGCTCGCAACTTGAGTTGTTCGATGAGGCCGAAGGGGGTGAGATCGAAGTGATCGCGGACGATCTTGCTCAGGATCGCGTCGTCGGCCGTGCCAGTGCCTTGCGTGTCAACGAGCACCGAGACTGGTTCCGCAACACCGATTGCGTACGCGAGTTGCACTTCACACACTGCGGCGAGCTTCGCAGCAACGATGTTTTTCGCGATATAGCGCGCCATGTACGCAGCACTGCGATCGACTTTCGATGGATCCTTGCCGCTAAACGCGCCGCCGCCATGTCGACCGCGACCTCCGTAGGTATCCACGATGATCTTGCGGCCGGTGAGTCCACAATCGCCGTGTGGTCCACCGATCTCAAACTGACCGGTTGGATTCACAAAGACCTTCACGCCGGAGTGCCACCAACTTCCGAGGACCGGCTTGATGACATGTTCCGTGATCGCGGCTTTGAGCGCAGCCTGTCGCACTTCGCCATTCCACATGGGTGCATGTTGCGTGGAAAGCACAACGGTTTCGACGCGCTTGGGTTCGATGCCTTCATACTCGAAGGTCACTTGGCTCTTCGCGTCAGGACGGAGCCCTTCAATGGTGCCTTGTTCGCGAGCCGTGGCTTGTCGCTCGACGAGGCGATGGGCGAAGTCGATCGGCAGTGGCATGAGGCGTTCGCTCTCGCGGCACGCGAAACCGAACATCATGCCTTGATCGCCAGCGCCTTGCGCCTTCTTCGACTTGCGCACGACGCCGCGCGCGATGTCGGCGGACTGCTCGTGCAGGAGGTTGAGCACGCCGCAACCGCGCGCATCGAAACCCATCGCCGCATCGTTGTAGCCAATGCGAGCGATCGCATCGCGCACAGTCTGCTGCACATCGAACGGCTTCTTGTGATTGTGATTGAACTTGATTTCACCCGCGACAACGACCTGCGCGGTGGTGACCAAGGTCTCGCATGCACAGCGACCGCTCGCGTCGTGCGTGAGGATGAGATCGAGGATCGCATCAGAGATTTGGTCGGCCACCTTGTCGGGGTGACCCATGGAAACGCTTTCAGACGTGAAGAGGTAGCGATTGGACACGAGTGATGATCCTAGAGTCGGAAATCGATGATCGAAACTGCTGGCGCCGCTTGCGCACGCGAAGGCGCCCTCGCGTGGCGGGAAGGGGGGTGATGATAGCCAAGGAGCCCCTTTCGCCCCTGCAATGCGCACAGTCGGCACAGAAATGTTGCACAGATTGTCATTTTCCCTCGGCAGGGAACCGAGAGGTCATTCACGGAGTAGATTCAGAGCGAGCCCGCGCTTACGCACGCACACACGCAGATACTCCAGATCCGACCCAATGCCATTGCTTGCAGCCGTTTTCTGTTCGCTCCTCCTTGCGCCGCCGCCCGTTGTGGTAGGGGGAGCACCGCCCTTCGTGCAGGGCGTAACCGAGCAGTTGCCTGAGCATGCGACGGGCCATGTCCTCGTGAAACTTGCCCCTGGAGTTCGAGTTGGGCAGGGGAAGGGCGGCGAATGGAAGTTCACATCGTTGCGAGCATCGCTGCGCACGATGGAAGGCGCGAGCGCGCGCGTCTTGAAGAGCATCGGCGCCTCAAACATCGCTCCGGCGGTTGAACAGATTCCCAAGGATGCCGCGCTTGCCGCGTCACTCGGTCTCACGCGCTGGATGCGCGTCACGATTCCAGAGCGAAGCGATGCGCTTCAATGCGTGCGTGCGCTCGCTGGGCTTCGCGGTCTCGTGGAGTGTGCGGAGGTTGACGGCGTTGGTTCGACGGCCTTGACACCAAACGACACGGACTTTTGGTTCCAGTACGCCCTGCAGAACACGGGTCAGACCATTAGTGGTCAAGCAGGAATCGTGAACGCTGACATCGGTGTGACTGAAGCATGGGACCTGACGACGGGCAACGATGTGATCATCGCGGTCTTGGACTCCGGCGTCGATGCGCATCCGGAGATCGCGAGCCGACTCTTGCCGGGCTACAACTTTCCTGACAACACGACCACGACGATTGATGAGTGTTCGCACGGCACGCATGTTGCGGGGATTCTCGCCGCAAAGGGCAACAACGCAACCGGCATCGCGGGCATCGCGTGGAACGCGCGCATCCTTCCAGGGGTTGTCGTGAATGGATGTACTGGGTTTGAGAGTGACGCGGCCGAAGGTGTGATTTGGGCGATCGACCAAGGCTCGCGTCTGATCAATATGAGTTTGCAGTACTACACGGGCACGACGCTCCTACATGACGCAGTGATTTACGCCGTGAATCAAGGCGGAATCGTGGTCGCCGCGACTGGAAACAATGGGAATGGCACGGTTGCGTTTCCAGCGCGATGGGACGAAACGATCGCCGTTGCTGCGACGGACAATCGCGATGCTCGTGCATCGTTTTCGAACTACGGTGTCACGGTGGATGTTGCGGCCCCTGGCGTTGGCATCTGGTCAACGATCTCGACGAATGGGTACACGCAGAAGAACGGAACGAGTCAGGCGGTCCCGCATGTGACTGGGACCATCGCTCTGATGCGGACTGTGAATCCAACGATCTCGCTCGCGGAGGTGCGCGCAATTCTCGCTGCGACAGCGCACGACATCTTGCCTGTCGGCACAGATCAGTGGACTGGTGCCGGTCGCATCAACGCAGGGGCGGCTGTTGCGGCGGCGATGCCAACCTATGACATTGCCGACTTCAACCATGATGGAATCGTGAACGCACAAGACCTCAGTATCTTCCTGCAGAGTTGGGGCGCGTGCGTGGATTGCGATGCGTGCGTGGCGGATCTTGACGGGAACTGCATCGTCGATTCGCCAGACCTCACTATTCTTCTTTCGCATTGGAATGGGTAGGCCTGACTGCTGCCTGGGCTCGTCGCGCCTGAGGGGCGGAAGTGCTTCCTCGCCTACACTTGCGGCATGTCCATCGCGATCGAACTTGAGCGCGTGCTGATTCTCGACGCAGCGAGCGAGCAGTTCATTCAATTGCGCGAGCGACCATCAGGCGCGACTGACGCTCGCTCGTCGACCGCGCCGCGGCGAGTTTTTTCGATCAAGATTGGCACGCCCGAAGCGATTGCGATCGAACGCAGGCTTCGCGGTTTGCCAGTGCCTCGGCCCCAGACGCATGACTTACTCGCGACTGCGATTCAAGCACTTGGCGCCAAGGTGAAGAGCGTCGAGATTCACACGCTCGAAGAGGGGACCTTTTTCGCTGACATTCACCTTGTTCGCGAAGGCGAGGACGAAGTGATCACGCTTGACGCACGACCGAGCGACGCCATCGCGCTCGCGGTCGGGCTCATGGTTCCGTTGTTCGCGACCGAATCCGTGCTCGAGGCGGCCAGCGAAGCGGAAGCCCAAGTCGAACCGCCTGCGTTTGATCCTGAGGATGACGAAGATGACTGATGCGCCTTCTGTTCCGGTTGATGCACTCGACACAGCGGCACACACGCCGCCCCAGCCCGAAGCGTGGGTGACTGACGGCGAAGGAGTCACTCGGCGCGAGGTCGGTCCAGGTCAACGCGCGTCGAATGAGCAACCTCTCGGCGGCACGCTGAAGGAGCGGGTCGAAGATTTTCTTGTGGATGAGATTCCTTCCTACGACCCTGTCGGTGATGGCGAGCATCTTTATCTTGGTGTGCAGAAGAGCGACATGCCGCACGGCGAGATGATGGCCGTGCTTGCGCGGCACTTCAAAGTGGACGAGAGCGCGATCGGATTCGCCGGAATGAAAGATCGCGTTGCGGTGACGCGGCAGTCCGTCTCCATTCATCTTCCCGGTCGCACAGCAGAACTGACGGGCGCCTTCGCGCCGCTAGAGCATGGTCGCATGCAGATTCTTTGGTCGAAGCGGCACCTCAATAAGTTGCGCAGAGGTCACCTCAAGGGGAATCGTTTTTCGATTCGCGTGCGCGGTGTTGACCCGCTTGGTGTGCGACAGGTCTATCGATCGATGCAAGCCCTTGAGCGCGTAGGCGTGCCCGCCTACTTCGGTGATCAGCGCTTTGGATATCGCCGGAACAACCATCTGTGCGGACTGAGCGTCGTGCTCGCACAGCCCAAGATGTTGCTTGACGAATTGCTTGGATCGAAGGGGACGCCATTTCCTCCTCGGCAACTGAAAATGCGCCGCCTTTATGAAGAGGGGAAGTTCACTGAGGCGCTGGAGGGATGGGGGCGCAACGATCGCTCGGAGCGCATCGCGCTGCAAGCGCTTGCTCGAGGACGCGATGCCGCCGGTGCAGTGCGGGCGCTGCCCGAGTACATGAAGTCTTTTTGGGTGAGTGCGTTGCAGAGCGCGATCTTCAATGTGCAACTTGATACACGAGTCCGTGAAGGGTCCTATGCAGGACATGTCGAGGGCGACATCATGTTCAAGCACGATTCCGGCGCATGCTTTCAGGCGAGCGACGCCGCTGCGACTGAACTCGATGAACGATTGCGGCTTGCGGAGATTTCCCCGACCGGACCGTTGCACGGGAAGGGCATGTTGCCTCCAACGAGCCGTGCAGCTGCGATGGAACAAGATGCGCTCTCTGCCTGCGGCGTGACGCTTGAGGCGATGACGGCTCCATGTGCGACGGAGTTCACAGGCGCGCGACGACCTTTACGCGTGTTCTTTTCGAATTGGGAAGTGGAAGGCGGCGTGGATGAGCACGGCGCATTCATTCGCTGCGTCTTTGATCTTCCGAAGGGGTCGTTCGCCACCGTCATGATGCGCGAATTGCTGGGTGCGACCGTCGCTTCGATCGATGGTCGAGCGATCGATACCGAGCAATCTTGATCGCATTCCTTGAGCGGTCGTGTCAGGTTTCTTGCCGCTGCAAGGCCAGCGGCAAAAACCTGCACTCCCTTTGGACTCCGGCGGGCCGAATGAATCGGCACCGCCGGAGGGCGAACTCAGTCCGTCGAACAACGCCTGCGGGCACACCCGCTCAACGACGCAAGAGCCTAGCAAGTGTGTATCCAAGCCACGCCATCGGGAGATACGCGCAGACGAGGTCGATCGTATTGAACCAAGTCGGTGCCGGAATCATGATCACTGCCAGGGTCCCGCCAGCGAGGAAGAGCAGTCCAATCAGCGAACAGAGCGCGATCCGAGAATGCCGTGTGATCGCGAGGAGCGCTGCGACGAACGCTCCTACGAGCGTTCCTCCAGCGTGCGCAGCGAAGGGGACGGACAGTTGAAGCACGCTGTACTCATTGATGTGGGCTTTGATGGTTTCGATGTCGTTGATGTCGACGCCAGCGGGCATCGGAACAAGTTTCCCGCCCACGATGAGAATGCCCATGTTCACGCATCCACCGAGGATCATGCCGAGCACGAAACCGAGGAATCCTCGGAGAAGGACTTGAAATGTATTGAGGTTTAGCGTGCTCGGCGCGGGAGATGGCATGGGTGAGGGCTCCTTGGTTGGAGTGCACAGTAACAGCCAGTGCTTCCCTTACTTTGCGACCTATCGCGAAACACCGTTGCTCGTCGCGCCGCGGCTACATTTTCTCCATCGCGTACATCCCAACGCGCCGCAAGTCGCGAGCGCTCAAACCACGCGCGGCAGAATTCCGCGCTCCCGCTCAAATCTTTGCGTCGTGGCAGGCGTGGCGGACTTGCGCCGCCGTGTCGCCCTCGTGATCGATGCGCACTGCGTTCCACCCGCAGGCGATGGCCGCCGCGCAATTTTCCGCGAGATCGTCGAAGAGGACGATGTCTTCGGGCTTCGCGTCAAGGGCGCGTTCGAACGCGCGGAAGATCTCGGGGTTCGGCTTTTCGAGTCCGAAGAGATGGGAAGCGTGTCTTGCGTCCATTGCTTGAAGCGCGGGCATTTCGAGCAGGCTCTTCCAATGCAGATCATTTGTGTTCGAGAGGCAGGCGGTGATCCAGCCGGCGCTTCGAAGTCGGGAGATTTCGTCGGTGATGCCTGGATACTCAGCGACGATCACCGATTGATGCGCGCGAGCAAGTTCATCCGCACTCGCGAGCCCTTCGCAGAGACTCGCGAGCTTGTCGAGATAAATCGCGCCATTGAGTTCGCCGCGCTGATGTTGGCGACCAAGAGCAGTCGCTGCTTTCGCCAGAGCCTCAAAGTCGGTCGCTGCGAGGCGATCATCATCAATGCCTGCGGCGGCAAACATCTCGGGGTAGGTACGCCTGATCCGGACGACGACACCGCCGAGGTCAAAGCACGCGATCTTCGGTTGACGAGTATGCATAAGGAGGGGATAGATGGCGTCAAGCTGCGGCGGGTGGAACGCGCGTAACTAGTTTCTCAAGCCGCTTTGCCTCTCGGCGTTCGCGGAAGAAAACGCGAAGCAGTTCGCCGCAATGCGTGGAGAGCACTCCTGCGTGCAACTCGACGCGATGATTCAACCGAGAATCCGTGCAGATGCCGTAGAGCGTGGTGCACGCGCCAGCTTTTGGATCCGTCGCTCCAAAGATGACACGACCGACGCGCGCGTTGACGATGGCGCCCGCGCACATGGGGCAAGGTTCGAGTGTGACTGCGAGTGAGCAATCCGAGAGGCGCCATTCGCCGAGGACGCGCCCCGCTTCACGAATGGCAACGAGTTCAGCGTGACCGGTTGGATCGGCGCGGAACTCTCGATTGTTCGCTGCTTCCGCGATGATCTCGGTTCCGCGATAGATCACGGCCCCGACAGGGATTTCGCCTTCGGCCGCGGCCCTTCGCGCGAGCGTGATGGCTCGCTGCATCATTGCGACATCAGTGGATGTCACCCCGTTGTCGGCGCGTTGCGCGCTTCCTACCTGCTGCATCACTCTCCTCCTTCTCCGCCGAACTCGATCGATCCAGAGAGATCGACCATCGAGTCCGCGGGAAAGGGCTCCGCGTTCATGCCGGGGGCTCACCGTTTGACGCCCCGGTCCTCACCCTCATCGGTTCGTCTCGCGTCGCGATCGCCCTCGGTGCTCTGTTCACTTGATGCGGGACGCACGGATTGATCCTGCTGCGACGACCGTTCCGTCTGTGCGGGCTGACGAGACGCGTTATCGGTGCCGGACGCGCGTTTCTTGCTGAAATTGAAGCGGAAGAGCGATCCCTCGCGCACGCGAGAGGCAGGGAGGTAGATCAACAGGAGGATGCCGAGCTCGTAGAGCGCGTAGAGCGGCACAAGCATGATGAACATACTTGTCGCGTCGGGTGGAGTGACGACTGCCGCGATGATCGCCATGACGAAGAGCGCGATCTTTCGTTTCTTTCGAAGGAGTGCGACATCAACAAGCCCGATCCATCCAAGCAAGAGGATCGCGAGCGGCATTTGGAACGCGACAACAACTCCGGCGAGCAAGAGAAGCGCGAAATCGGTGTAGTCCTCAAGCCGAAAGTTCGGCTGCACTCCACCTGCTTGCCCAAGCGCAATCTCAAGCACGCGCATCGGAGCGCGAGGCGGTGTTGCGGGTGCCGTCTCGCTCGCAGGCGCAGGTGTGCTTGCGGAACTTACCACCGCGTCGAGCGCGGATTGCACCGCGGATTCCGTTCCCTTCACGATCTTGCTTGTGAGTGGTTGCGCGACCAACTCGTTGGGAACCGCGATGCAGAGCACTTGCTCTGGCATGCGAACCCACATCTGCCCAGCCTGTGGGAACTGCGGGTTTGCCGCGAGAATTGGCAGGTTTGGGCCACCGGCGATTTCGCCCGCGATCGATCCGTCCACGACAAGCGGCACCGGTGCTCCCCATCCCACGAGGAACATCAGCGTGAATGGGAGCATGATGAAGTAGAAGAGGCTCACGCCGATTGCGGTGAGCACGCAACTCGCTGGAACGAGGAAGTGCACGAATCGCTTCTCATGTGAGTAGAGACCCGGAGAGATGAACTTCCAAATCTGAAACAGGATCCAAGGTGCGCCGACGACGATGGCGCCAATGATCGAGAGTTTGAACTCGACCATCAGCGTCTCGGCGGGTGCGATCGATTGGACTTGCGCCGGTTGGCCGTTGGCGCGCAGCGCATCAAACAGCGGCTGGCAGAGCGCTTCGCGAAGGTAGGGCGCGAGGAAGAACAGCAGAATCGCGAGCGGGATCAGTACCGCGACCGCCTTAAACACTCGCGAGCGAAGTTCTTCGAGGTGATCCCCGAAGCTCATGCTGTGTGTGTCGGATTGCTTCTGGTCGAGCGGCATGAGGAATGAGGGAGGAGACGGGGGAGGGGAAGGGTACGAGGATTGCCGCCGCGCGACGGATCGTCAGATTCCGAAGAATCGTTTGCAGTTCGCAGCAAGCTGCGCACGCATCACTCCGTGCTTAACGCCACGGAGGTCAGCCAGTTTGTCAGCGACATGAGTGACATATCGAGGTTCATTCGGCCGGATCAGTCGATGCGGTTCTGGCGAGAGGAATGGGGAGTCGGTTTCCACCATGATCCGATCCGCCGGTGGAAGGAGGGCCGCCTCTTGCGTCGCCCTCGCGTTCTTATAGGTAAGGACGCCAGTGAAACTCACCATCGCACCGAAGTCGAGAAGGGCGCGCATTTCGGAAGGCCCACCCGTGAAGCAGTGAAAGACGAATCTCGGGGCCGGTAGGGTGCAGGCCCGAAGGATCGGAATGAGTCGATCGAACGCGTCGCGGCAGTGAATCACCACGGGCTTTTCGAGCCCATCCCCACGGAGTCCCTCGAGCACGGCGAGTTGGTCCTCAAGCACCGTAAGTTGTTGTTCTATAGGAGGTTTGGAGTGGAACGCATCGAGTCCCAGCTCCCCCCAAGCGATGCACTTCGCATCCCGTCCAACCTCGCCAAGAGCGCTCCACTCGCAGGGTTCGTCGCAGTAGAGAGGGTGCACTCCGGCGGAGCACCAGAGGTTGTCGTGGGACTTCGCAAGCGCTAAGCACTCCCGTGCATTCGAGGTCGAGGTAGAGATCGTGATCGCGCCACGGATTCCAACTCTCGAAGCGTTCGCGAGGACCTCTCCGACACGCCCGCTGAATTCCGGAAAGGTGAGGTGGCAATGTGTATCGATGAGGTCGACGGAGTCGGTCACGGCGGGCCGAGATTAGCCGATCACTCGCACGCGTTCGTGGTGGTAACCTCCGACAACTCATCAGGATTGTTTCCCCCGTTGACCGATGGCGCTTGTGCATTTAGACTGTCGCGATCGAATTCGTGAAATATTTCACGAACTTGTGTTGTTGGCTGCGTCGCGGACATATTTTTCTGCGCGAAGCCGAGTGCGTTTGCGTCAGCGTCGCGCGCGCGATGGTGTTTGGATTCCGCTTGCATCCCCTCGAGTTGATCTCGCATGAGTAGGTTCTCCTTCCCTCGCTGGTCCAATCTTCTTCTGCCGGTGATCATCCTTGTTGGCGCGACGATGCCGCTTTACGCGGCGTACTTTGTCGCGTACGGATTCAGCCCCAAGACGCTCGATGCGGGCTATCAGCCAACGCAACCCATTCCGTTCAGCCACGCGTTGCACGCGGGACAACTTGGACTCGATTGCCGCTATTGCCACATCGGCGTTGATCGGGGCGCGAGCGCTTCGATTCCCGTCACGCAGACTTGCATGAACTGCCACACGACGATTCGCCCCGAGTCGCCGAAGCTCGCGAAGCTGAATGACAGCAATCTGACGGGTATGCCGGTGGAGTGGACGCGCATCCACAAACTGCCTGATTTTGCCTTCTTTAATCATGCGGCGCATGTCACGCGTGGCGTTGGTTGCGCCACATGCCACGGACGCATCGACAAGATGGAAGTTGTCTACCAACACGCACCACTCTCGATGGGTTGGTGCTTGGAGTGCCATCGCGATCCAGTCACGAATCTCCGATCGCCCGCAGATGTCACGAACATGCGCCTCGATCCAGCGAAGGACTTGGGGCTCGACGCACAAACCCAACTCGAAGCGAAATTCCAAATCGCGCCGAGTGAGAATTGCACGACCTGCCACCGCTGAGCGCGAATCCCAAGCCGCGCGCCTCATCGCGCGCCACCGAACACGAACTGATCAGACGAAACGGAATGCCGATGCAGAAGAACGACACAGGATGCGCTCCCCAAGGCACGACTCTCGATGCGCATGCGCGCACCGCCGCTCCAGAGTTCTGGCGCAGCCTCGAAGAGTTTTCGCACGCCGAGGAGTTTCAGCAACTCATGGCGCGCGAGTTCTCGCCAGGTGCTGCGGAGCTTGCTGCCGGCGATGATCGACGCACGTTTATTAAGGTGATGGGCGCGAGCTTCGCGCTTGCTGGCTTGGCTGCGTGCCGCCGCATTCCAGAGGCGAAGATTGTTCCATTTGCCGCTGCGCAGAAGAACCGTACGGCGGGGGTCCCCGTCCCTTACGCCACGATGGTCGAAACTTGGGGTGTGGCGCAGCCCGCGGTTGCGAAGACCTTTGATGGTCGTCCAGTCAAGCTCGACGGCAACCGTCTCTTCGCAGGCGCAGGCGCGTCGATGCCTTCCACGCAGGCGCGCATCCTTGAGTTGTATGACACCGATCGCAGCCGAAGCGCGAGTCGCGGGCAGGCACCGTCGAACTACGCAGCATTCGCGGAGTGGTGCGCCACGAACCGCGCGACTTGGAGCGGCAACGGCGGTGAGGGCCTCGCAGTGCTTTGCGATCTCTCTGCATCGCCAACCCTTGCCGACATGAAGTCGCGTTTCGCGACGGCGTATCCGAAGGCGACTTGGACCTGGTGGGGCGCGGCGAATGACGACGCTTCGATTGCCGGAACAGGCGCGGTCGCGACACCTGATTTTTCGAAGGCGAGCGTCATGCTCGTGCTCGACGGAGATCCGCTCAATGACGCCGCGATGGGTGTGAAGTTCGCCGGTGATTGGGCGAAGGGTCGCAGGATCGCGAACACTGATCCGTCCAAGCAAGAGATGAGTCGCCTCTATGTTGCGGAGAGCACACTGAGCGTGACTGGGCTGAGTGCGGATGAGCGATTCACGATGCGCCCGAGCGAAGTCGCAGTCTTTGCGGCGATGGTCGCGAAGGAACTTGGTGTGTCGGGCGCGGATGCACTTCTTTCGGGCAGTGCTGCGGACCACATCTTGGACGCGCACGGCAAAGAAGTCTTTGCCGAGTTGGCAAAGGATCTTGCGAAGGCTGGCGCGGGCGCGCTTGTGTTTGCGGGCCGCACTGCGGATCCTGCATGCCACGCGATTGCCGCATCAATCAATGCGAAATTGCAGAGCGCAGCCGCGGCGTACCGTGCGAGCTCGACCGGCGCGCCGGTGACGACGCAGCTTGCGTCACTCGCGAGTGCACTTGGCGATGGCAAGGTCTCGACGCTTGTGATCCTCGGGAGCAATCCTGCGTATGACGCGCCGGCAGATCTCGGCTTTGGTGCGAAGATCAAGAAGGCCACCGAGGTTGTTCACCTCTCCTTCTACGCGAATGAAACGACCGCGCTCAGTTCGTGGCACATTCCCGCGTGCCATGCGCTCGAGAATTGGTTCGACGGCCGCGCGTGGGATGGTTCGATCGTGCTGGGGCAGCCGACGATTCTTCCGATGATGGATGAAGCGCAGGGCGGCAAGAACGCCGTTGAATTGCTCGCCGAACTCACCGGTGACGCGCTCAAGGATGCGTACTCGATCGTCCGTCGCACGCATACCGCGATGTGCGGGCTGTCGGGCGCGGAGTTTGAGAAGTACTGGCGCACGAATCTCGACGCGGGCTTCGTGCCATCGACGGCGACTGCGACGATTGCTGCAGCACCAGTTGCATCGACAATCGCACAAGCAGCGTCGCGCGTTGGTGATGGATTCGAAGTGAGTTTCTTCTTCGACAACAAGATGGTCGATGGGCGTCTCGCCAACATGGCATGGATGCAGGAGTTGCCCGATCCAATCACCAAGATCACTTGGGACAATGCGCTTCTCGTCTCGCCGACGACCGCGAGCGCAAAGGGTTGGGCAAACGGCGATGTGCTTGAAGTCAAGGTCGCGGGCGGTGACTTGAAGGTTGCTGCTTGGATCGTGCCTGGTCATCCCGATGACTGCGCCTCGATTGCATTTGGGTATGGACGATCTGCGGTTGCGGGCAAGATTGCTGCTGATGCGGGCTTCAACTCGTATCAATTGCAGTCGTCGACCGAGCCCTACTTCACCCGTACTGCTGGCATCACGAAGACCTCCGAGCGCTACGCCTTCGCGCACACACAAGATCACGGTGCGATTGATGCACTCGATCCGAAGGTTCCAGAGTCTGGCATTCAGGAGCGTCTGCCTGCGCTCGTGCGTAGCGCGTCGCTCGCGACATACCAGCACGAGCCTGGATTTGCAGCGCATGCGAACCATGTCCCGCACACGCTCTCGTTGTGGGATGAATCGAATCTCGCGGGCGCGAAGTTCCGCTGGGCGATGTCGATTGACTTGGCCTCGTGCACCGGCTGCAGCGCGTGCGTGACAGCATGTCAAGCTGAAAACAACACGCCGATCGTGGGTAAGGATCAAGTCGCTCGCGGTCGAGAGATGCACTGGATTCGTGTTGATCGCTACTTCCGCGGATCGGATCCGGCCAAGCCAAGCGGCTTTGCGGTGCAGCCGATCGCGTGCATGCATTGCGAGAACGCGCCGTGCGAACAAGTTTGCCCCGTCGCGGCAACGGTGCATGATGAGCAAGGGCTCAACGCGATGGTCTACAACCGTTGCATCGGTACCCGTTACTGCAGCAACAACTGCCCATACAAGGTTCGTCGCTTCAACTTCTTCGATTGGCATCGACGCGAGCCAGTGCGAGAGGGCGGCGTCTTCATGACCAAGCCCGAGTACTACACCTCCGAAGGTCCCAACGAGTGGCCACGCATGCAGTTCAATCCTGATGTCACTGTGCGCACGCGCGGCGTCATGGAGAAATGCACCTTCTGCGTGCAGCGCATCCAAGACGCCCGCATCAACACGAAGAATGCGTGGGCGAAGCAGGGCGGTGTGGAAGGCGCGCCTGAGTGGGCGATTGCTGATGGCACCGTCCAGACCGCGTGCCAAGAGGCATGCCCGACTGGCGCGATCGTGTTTGGCGATCTCAATGTGAAGACGAGCGAAGTAGCCGCGGCTCAGAAGGGCCCGCGCAGCTATGGACTTCTTGATGAACTCAATACGAAGCCGCGCTTGAAGTATCTCGCGCGCGTTTGGAATCCAGCGATCGAGCATGGCGCCGACGCACATGATCATGGCCATGGCACAGGCCATGACTCGACTGACTCGCATAGTTCAGCGGCTTCGCACGAGGCGCATTCATGAGCACGCTTCCCGTTTCTCACACGCACGCCGCTGAAGTCATCGACAACACTGTCGAAGAGCCAGGAACACGCGCGCCGTTGGTCTTGAATCTCACGACCTTCGCGGAGGTCACCACGACAGTGTGTCGTGTCGCGGAAGCGCGTCGCGCTCCGAAGGCGTGGTACATCGCCTTCGCATTGTCGCTCGCAGTACTCGGATTCCTCGGATTCTGCGTCTCCTACCTCATCTTCACCGGTGTCGGTGTTTGGGGCCTCAACAACCCTGTCATGTGGGCGTTCGACATCACGAACTTCGTGTTCTGGGTCGGTATCGGTCACGCAGGAACGCTCATTAGCGCGATCTTGTTCCTCTTCCGCCAGAAGTGGCGCACCGGCATCAATCGATTCGCGGAAGCGATGACGATCTTCGCAGTCATCTGCGCCGGTCTGTTCCCAGGTATCCATGTCGGTCGCGTGTGGTTCGCGTACTGGCTCTTCCCGATTCCCAACCAGATGGACATGTGGCCGCAGTTCCGCTCGCCATTGCTCTGGGACGTTTTCGCAGTGAGTACCTACTTCACTGTTTCGCTCGTGTTCTGGTACACGGGCATGATTCCAGATCTCGCAACGCTTCGCGATCGCGCGAAGGGCAAACTGCAGCAGTTCGCGTACGGGCTCTTCGCCCTCGGATGGCGCGGTTCGAATCGACACTGGCATCGTTACGAGCGCGCATACCTCATCCTCGCAGCGCTCTCGACTCCGCTCGTGCTTTCGGTGCACTCGGTCGTTTCGTTCGACTTCGCCACATCCCAACTTCCCGGTTGGCACACGACCATCTTCCCGCCGTACTTCGTCGCGGGCGCCATCTTCAGCGGATTCGCGATGGTGTTGACCCTTGCGGTTCCTGCGCGCGAGCTCTTCGGACTCAAGGATCTCATCACGCTGCGCCACCTCGACAACATGAACAAGGTCATTCTCGCGACCGGTTGCATGGTGGGTTATGCGTACTCGATGGAGTTCTTCGTCGCGTGGTACTCCGGCGCAGCCTTCGAGAAGTTCGCATTTGTGAATCGCGCCTTCGGTCAGTACTGGTGGGCATACTGGATCATGGTGAGCTGCAATGTGATCACGCCGCAGCTCTTCTGGTTTAAGAAGATGCGCACCAGCATCCCGATGATGTTCGTCCTCTCGATCGTCGTGAATGTCGGCATGTGGTTTGAGCGATTCGTCATCATCGTGACGAGCCTTGCGAACGACTTCCTCCCGAGTTCGTGGGATCAGTTCACGCCGACTTGGGTCGACATCGGCACGATGCTCGGCGCATTCGGGCTGTTCTTCACGCTGTTCCTCTTGTTCTGCCGTTTCCTTCCGATGATTGCGATGGCTGAAGTGAAGGCCGTCATGCCCGCAGCAGATCCGCACAACCCTGATCACGCGCATGCGCATGGTCACGCCAAGCATGGGAGCGCACACTGATGTCCGCCGTTTCGCATGCACCGTCTCCTGCCTCGCGCCGTCCGGTCTACGGACTCATCGCGGAGTTTGAGAATACGCACGACCTCATGCACGCCGCCGAGAAGGTGCGCGATGCTGGATTCATTTGGTGGGACTGCTGTACGCCTTTCCCTGTGCACGGACTCGATAAAGCGATGGGCGTGAAGCGCACTTGGCTTCCCTTCTTCGTGTTCGGCGCGGGCGCGACGGGCACTGCCGCCGCATTCGCGTTGCAGACTTTCACCAACTCGTTTGGGTTCCCTGCCTGGGCTCTCGTGAAGGTGACTGGTTACCCGTACCTGATCTCCGGCAAGCCGATGATGAGTTTGCCGGCGTTTATCCCGGTGATGTTCGAGTTGACGGTGCTCTTCTCCGCACTCTCCTGTGTGGGGTTGATGTTCCTCTTCAACGGACTTCCTCGGCTCTACCACCCACTCCTACAGAACAACCGCTTCCGTCGAGCAACGAACGATCGTTTCTTCGTTGTGATCGAGGCACGCGACCCAAAATTCTTGCGCGGCTCTACGGAGGCTTTCCTTCGTACCCTCGGTGCAAGTGCGGTCGAAGCGGTGGAGGACTGACATGCCCCCACGCTGGCTCGTATTTCTAGCTCTTCTCGCGACCGTCGCCGCGGTCTTGCCATTCACCATCATCGCACGTGTTCGTGCGACGCCGGATGCAAATCGCGCCGTGCATATCTTTCAAGACATGGACTTCCAACCGAAGTTCAAGACGCAGACGAAGAATCCCCTCTTCGCAGATCATCGCGCGATGCGGCCGGCTGTCGAAGGAAGCGTGGCTCGTGGCGAAACCTACGATGACACGCATTACTGGGAAGGCGCGGTGCAAGGTGATTGGGCCGACAGTTTGCCGTCGCAGTTGCAGCTGACCGACGCATTCATTGCTCGCGGTCAGCAGCGGTACAACATCTATTGCTCGGCATGCCACGGTTACGCGGGCTACGGCGATGGGATTGTGAACCAACGCGCCATGGCGCTGATGTCGAACACCAATGGTCCAGTCATGGGAACCAAGTGGGTTGCGGCGAAGAGCTTGCATGACCCACTGATTCGCGAACATCGACTCGGCATGATTTTCAATGTCGCGACGAATGGCATCCGCAACATGGCGGGATATCAAGGACAGATTACGACCGACGATCGATGGGCAATCGCCTGTTATGTGCAGGCGCTGCAACGATCACAGAACGCGACCACCCAAGATGTGCCACCGGAACGTCGCAAGGATCTTCCACTTCTGAAGTAAGCCACGCTTGAATGGAAGCGCACCGTTGGGCGCGCTTCAAACGAAAGACTGATTTCATGAGTCACGCTTCGCACGCAGATCTCTCTCCCAAGAACACCCAACTGGGTCCTGGTAGCCTCACGCTCCGCAATGCGGCGGTCGGCATCGGGATTGTCTGCCTTGGCGCAGGCGTCTACCTCGGAAAGACCGGCGCGTTTGAGACCGATGCGCGGACCTTCTGGAAGATGTATCTCGTGAGTTTCCTCTTTGGGCTCACGATCTGCCTTGGTGGTTTGTTCTTCGTCATCATTCAGTTCCTGACACGCGCAGGCTGGAGTGTCGCCGTGCGTCGTCCGGCCGAAGCGCTCGCATCGAACCTGAAGTGGATTTGGCTGCTCTTCATCCCAGTGCTGTGGATGTTCTTCAACGGCACGGCGGGAACGCTCTTCCCTTGGGCTGACATGGCCACTCTTGAGGCGAATGACCCAGGCATGGCGCATGTGGTCGAGAAGAAGGTCGCATTCTTGAATGCGAATTTCTTCCTCATTCGTGCAGTGGTGTACTTCGCCGCGTGGGGACTGCTCGCGTGGTTCTTCACGAACCAGAGCACGAAGCAAGATCAAGACGGAGCGATGTGCCGTACCTACGCCATGCAGAAATGGTCTGGCCCGGCGGCGATCGCGTTTGGACTCACGACTACCTTCGCGGCCGTTGACTGGATCATGTCGCTCTCGCCCGCGTGGTTCTCCACAATGTTCGGCGTGTACTTCTTCACTGGTTGCGTGACAGGCGGGTACGCATCGTTGGCACTCATCACCGTTCGATTGAAGCGCTGGGGGTTCCTCTCCGGCATCGTGAGCGGCGAGCACCTTCAAGACTTGGGCAAACTGCTTTTCGCCTTCGGCATGGTGTTCTGGGCCTACATCGGATTCAGCCAGTACATGCTGATTTGGTACGCGAATCTCCCAGAAGAAACCGGTTGGTTCCTCACGCGCCAAGTCGGCGGTTGGCTCCCCGTCACTCTCATGCTCCTCTTCGGGCACTTCGTCATCCCATTCGTGGGCATGATCAGCCGATGGCCAAAGCGATACGGAGTCTCACTCGCGATCGCCGCGGCGTGGATGCTCTGCTGTCACTGGATCGATCTGTACTGGCTCGTGATGCCTGAGATTCCAAGCGACATTGGTTCGTTCGCGACCTATGGCGACCTCGTCGCGAAGTATGGCACGCAATCGAATGGCCTCGACAATCCTTTGAATTACCTCCTCTCGTTCGGGGTCCTCAGCCTCGTCGTTGCGGGATCGGTTGCGTACCTCCAGGGTCGCTCGCTCGTTCCAGCGCGCGATCCTCGTCTGCATGAATCACTCTCGTTTGAAAACGCCTGATGCGTCTCTGAGAAAGCGATTGCTATGAGTCAAGAACTTCCTCCCCATGTCACACTCACGGATGACCCAGAGCCGGGCATGACCTGGTTTCTGTCGCTCGCAGGAACCGTTGGGTTTGCAGCACTCGTGATTGCGACCTGTGTGATGTTCTTTGGAATGCAGGATTCCTTCACGCAGACGCGCGTGATTGAAGAATTGCCCCAAGAGTCATTTGAACTTGCGAATGCGCAAAAGGCGCGCATCGCGCAGTACGGTCGTTTCATCGAAATCGACAGTGACGACAAGTCCACCGAGCGCATTCACATTCCGATCGACCAGGCGATGAAGTTGCTCGTCGCCGACGCAGCAGCTAAGCGAGCCACAAAGTAACGCCGAAGCCATGTTCGTTTCTCGTTCCATCTTCACGCAATGCACTTCGATCGTCGCCTTGGGCGCGGCGTTGTGCCTTGTCAATGGGGCTGAGGCACAGCTGAACGGCGATGTTCCTGCCGAGCTGAAGGGCGTGGACATCGTGGAGCATCTCGATGCCACGCTCCCCCTCGAGACTGCGCTGACCAATGAGGCGGGCGAGAGCGTGCGCTTGGCGGACTACTTCAAGCGAGAGCGACCGGTTGTTCTCCAGATTGGATACATGAAGTGCCCGATGCTCTGCGGGCTTGTACTCAATGGCGCGGTCGATGCGTTCACTGAGCTCGATTGGAGCATCGGCAACGAGTACGAGGTCATCTGCCTGTCGATCGATCCGAGCGAGACCGCTGACCTTGCTCGCGCGAAGAAGGAAGGCTATGTCGCGGAGTACGGGCGGCCTGGCGCGGCGCAAGGGTTCCATTTCCTCACCGGAAGTGCGAAGTCCTCAAAGGCGATCGCAGACGCAGTCGGCTTTGAGTATCGCCGGCAAGAGAATGGTGACTACGCGCATGCGGCCGCGATCTTCGTGATCACGCCGGATGGGCGGGTCGGTCGCTATATCTACGGAACGAAGTTTGATCCACCGCAGCTCCGAATGGCGCTGCTTGAGGCATCCGAAGGAAAGATCGGTTCGACGCTCGACCGATTCATCCTCTGGTGCCATGTCTATGACCCGAACGCGGGAAGCTATGTGGTGGGGGCCATGCGTGTCATGCAGCTTGCAGGCGCGCTCACGCTCGTTGTTGTCGCGAGCGGTCTTGTGTACTTCTGGCGTCGTGAGCGATTGCAAGGTCAGGGTCGCGCGGTCGAGCCACACTCAACTGCGCACGCGTCTGTTTGATTGTCATTCAGTTTGAACCGAGTCGATCCATGATTCACCTTCTGCTTCAGGCCAATTCCGAATCTCAAGGTCAGGCTGCGCTCTCGACGAGTGTGCCTATCAGTCCCGCGGATTTTTGGTTGCCCGAGGGCGCGTCAACGGCCGCTCCACAGGTCGACTTTGCGTTCCAGTTCATCGCGTGGATCAGCTACTTCTTCTTCGTGCTCGTCATCGGTCTCATGATCTACTTCGCGATCAAGTATCGCCAGAAGGGGCGTGAGGTCTACGCGCGCGGTCCGGCGCACCACACGATGCTCGAGCTCGGCTGGACGATCATCCCCACAATTCTCTGCGTCTTCATGTTCTGGTTTGGGTTCCGCGGGTTCATCGACCTTTCGACGCCGCCGCAGAACGCTTATCAAATCGATGTGACGGGTCAGAAGTGGTTCTGGAACTTCCGCTACCCAACGGGTGCGGCGAGTGCGGATTCCAATCTCTATGTGCCGGTCGGCCGACCGGTCAAGCTCGTGATGCGTTCGGAGGATGTGCTCCACGCGGTGTACATCCCCGCATTCCGAGTGAAGAAGGATGTCGTTCCGGGTCGGTATTCCACGCTGTGGTTCCAAACCGACCATGTCACCGAAGGGTGGAACGACGCAGATCCATCGAAGCAGAAGTTCCACCACTTGTTCTGCGCGGAGTACTGCGGCAAGGATCACTCGAAGATGCACGCGAAGGTCTTTGCGCTTCCGCAAGCAGACTTTGATCTCTGGCTCGACAAGCAGGGTCGATGGATGGACGAGCTCAAGGGTGACGAACTCTGGCAAGTTGCGGGCCCGAAGTTGTTCGGACGCTGCGCGTCGTGCCACACGCTCAATGGCGGTTCGAGCACGGGCCCGACCTGGCAAGGCTTGTGGGCGCGCGTGTCGGGTGGGGCGGGCGCCGATGGCAAGCTCGACAACGGCCGCGAGACTTACGCCTCGCTCATCGGCCCAGGGAAGGCATTCGAAAACCCCGAGTCGTATGTTCGCAACTCGATCTTGAATCCGGGCGAGCACATCGTTGTGCCTTTCGGCAACGTGATGCCGACCTTCAAGGGTCAACTCAACGACAGGGCGATCGATGCCATCATCGGCATGATGAAGAACCTCGATCAGTTCGACGCGAAGGGCAAGTTCATCGGCGGCGCAGGCGCCGCGAAGTAACGCAGAGCGCGCTTGCGGCGCAGGACCCGTGCAGAGCAGGACAGAGTCTCGACAGAGCCATTGACAGACGGACGCGAAGCCATGACCACGCTGACTCCTTCAAGCCACGCAGCATCGACCGACAACTATCTCACCTATACGCGTGGGATCAAGTCGTGGATGTTTACGCTCGATCACAAGCGCATCGGCGTGATGTATCTGATTTCCGTGCTGGCATCGTTCTTCGTCGGCGGTCTGTTCGCGCTCATTGTGCGCACCAAACTGTTGACGCCAGGCGAAGTCTCGTGGATCGACGCGGATCAGTACAACCAAGCGTTCACGCTGCACGGCGCGATCATGGTCTTCCTCGTGATCATTCCGAGCATCCCTGGCGCGTTGGGTAACTTCGTGTTGCCCGTCATGCTCGGCGCCAAGGATGTCGCGTTTCCAAGGCTCAATCTCTTCAGTTACTACCTCTGGATCACCGGCGCACTGCTCTCGGTCTATGCGCTGCTCGCCGGCGGATTCGACACAGGTTGGACTTTCTACACGCCCTACAGCACGAGCACCGAAACCGCTGGCGTGATTCCGGTCGTCATGGGCGTCTTCGTCCTCGGCTTTAGTTCGATCTTCACCGGTCTGAACTTCGTCGTGACGATTCACAAACTTCGTCCACCGGGGATGACTTGGTTCCGGATGCCGCTGCTCTTGTGGGCGCTGTACGCGACGGCACTGATTCAAGTGCTCGCGACACCGGTACTCGGTATCACGCTGTTGCTTCTCATCATTGAGCGCGCGTTCGGCATCGGCATCTTCGATCCTGGCATGGGAGGCGATCCCGTCCTCTTCCAGCACTTC
>SXGU01148914.1_pt1 | contig 44957 bp, 49 predicted proteins | sample 3174531 | NCBI WGS metagenome assembly SXGU01 (sample SAMN11356863, study PRJNA531348) | freshwater metagenome | isolation source: freshwater sample F1-140 | place: China: Fuxian Lake, Yuxi | collected 2017-12-25 | reverse complement strand
GTAGTACTGTAACAGAGGCTAGTGTTGAGCCTGTACGTAGTACTGTAACAGAGGCTAGTGTTGAGCCTGTACGTAGTACTGTAACAGAGGCTAGTGTTGAGCCTGTACGTAGTACTGTAACATAGCCTATACTTACTGTAACAGAGCCTAGTGCTGAGCCTATACTTACTGTAACAGAGCCTAGTGCTGAGCCTATACTTACTGTAACAGAGCCTAGTGCTGAGCCTATACTTACTGTAACAGAGCCTAGTGCTGAGCCTATATCGCATATCGAGACACTAGTATAAGTAAAAATGACATATGATTCTAACATACTATGGGTTTGTTAGAAGAATATGAGGCATATTTTAACACGTACCGAGCACGCTACGGTAGCCACATTGCTGTTCTCTATCAAAACGGTAAGTTTCATGAAGTTTATGGGTTGGATAACTCTTTGGAGAAGGTCGGGAATGTCAGTGAAATTGCAGATGTCATAGGTATGAAGGAGAGCAGGCGTGATTCCAAAATTTTACAGAACAATAGATCCAACCATCAGATGGCGGGATTCAACAGCGTCTCTCTGGATGAGAATGTTGACAAGCTTGTTAGCTACGGTTACACAGTGGTTGTTATCAGCCAGATACCAGATAGTAAACCGGTCAAGAGGGAGGTTTCATACATAAGAAGCCCCAGTACCAATGTTAATACAAAGGCACAGAAAGATCCCTATCTGGCATCAATATATGTCAGCAGTAGCTACAATAAGGGTACACAACGGGCGTATCAGTACATCGGTATGAGTGCTATCGATGTTACTACAGGAAACAATTATGTCTTTGAATCGAATTCTACACCGAGTGACCCCTCTTTAGCCGGCGATGAGTTAATTCGTTTCCTACAAACATTTAACCCAGTCGAAGTTATACTCAATCAAAATCCTTCAGTACACGACAATTGCCGTTTGGATAACGATATAATCAAACAGTGGGGATATAAGCAAAAAGACAACACCGATACCGAAGGTACACAGCAGATAACTGATATGAAACCAACAGTATACACAGACACTGGGGAAGATCTCGCTAATATATGTATGTTACAGTTTCAAGAGGATTACTTACGAAGTATTTTTGATAAGTACCGAGGCTCAATAAGCGCTATAGAATATCTGGAGCTGGAGAGATACAGTGCTGCTCGTGTGTCCTATATTTACATGCTACAATTTTGCATTAGCCATAATAAGGAGCTGCTGAACTCCATATCAGGCCCGACATATTGGCAATCAGGACAAAACCTTATCCTAGATACAAGCAGTATTCTCCAACTGAACATTATCGAGAGTTATTATAATCAGCAGCGGCAGTGCTCTGTGTGCGATATGTTATCCAGATATGTGCAAACTCCTATGGGACGTAGGATGCTCAAGGATCGCTTACTCAATCCTATAGTGGATCAGTCTGTATTAAACCAGCGGTACGACAATATCGACACTATGTATACAGTAATAGAGTATAGCCCACCAAATCTGGAGCTGATCCAAAAGGCAACACCGGCTACCGTAACAGTCACATTATATGACTACATCAAAGACTCCCTTAATGGAATAAGAGACCTAGATAGACTACACAGAAAATTAGCTCTCAATATATTAACACCTGCTGAGCTCCATACTCTGGATATTTGTTACACCAAAATTATACAGCTGTTTACCAAGCTACAACAATATAATCTATATGGGGAACTCGTGTCTGGTAAAGATAAGCTTTTATCATTTCAGAAGAGATACAACGATATCATCAATATTGATGATGCTGGCACTTGTACTGTAACGGAGCATATACAGGACTCCATATTCAAAGTTGGATACAATGTAGATATTGACACTCTATCCTCTGATATACGGAAGGATCAACGAGTCATACAGGTCTTATGTCAAAAACTATCTGACCTTGTGGCCAAAGGTAGCTCTCATTGTAAATACAAGGAGGATCTGATAGGCGACGGCAGCTGCTATTGTAGTCTCACCAAGCCACAGTACAAAAAGCTACAAGATGGATTAAAATTAGCAAATGTTCTCGAAATAACTGTAGATGGAGAGGGATATACAATATCCCAGAAGGACTTACAAGTTGATGACAGGAACAAGACAAATGTCAAGATCCGGATAGAACTATTCAATGATCTATATGAAAAGATTCAAAATAACATCAGCAAGCTGAGGGCGCTGAGTATACAACTTTATAGGGAACTTCTGGTTCAGCTGACTTCCGATCTCAGTATGTTAAATATGATAGCTCGGAGTGTTGGTGAGATAGATCTATATCGCTCCTTAGCACAACATGCTATGAAATATAAGTATTGCAAACCTGTCATCGCTGGCACCGACGGTAGCACAGAGAGCACAGAGGGCACCGACAACATCAATAAGGGCAGTAGCCTACATGCCACTGGCTTGCGTCATCCTCTGGTTGAGAGGAATAGTATATATGTAGCACAAAATATTACTTTGGACGAGGAACACACAGGAATATTACTTTACGGGGTTAACCAGAGTGGCAAAAGCTGCACAATGAAGTCAGTGGGCATTGCTGTGATTATGGCGCAAGCAGGTATGTATGTGCCTGCTGACAGCTTTATATATTCTCCGTATACGACGCTGATGACACGAATTTTAGGTAACGATAACGCAGATAAGGGGTTATCTACATTTGCTGTGGAGATGATGGAACTGCGTAGTATATTGACGCGAAATAATAACAGAACTCTTGTCCTTGGCGATGAATTATGTCATGGCACAGAGTCTGCTTCTGCAGTCTCGTTAGTGGCCGCAAGCATTATGCATCTATCAGAACACAGGACATTATTTATCTTCGCAACGCACTTACATGAGCTGTCCAACATGGAAGAAATAACTACTCTGCATAATATATGTCAGTATCACTTGACTATCTCCTTTGATCCTGAGGATGGAGAGACTATTATATATAATAGGCTCATGAAGAAAGGCTCTGGTACGGGGCTCTACGGAGTCGAAGTTGCTAAACACTTAAAGATACCGCAACACGTAGTAGAGAAGGCCTATAGCATACGGAACAAGTACTACAATAAAGCAGAGGTTAGCACAAAATCTTCGTATAATTCAGATGTTATTGTCAATAAATGCAAGATACCACTGTGTGACAAGGCTGCTACACAAACGCATCATATCATGTTTCAGAGCGAGAGCGATAAGAATGGGCTAATTGGAGCGGTACATAAGAATAATGCTAAAAACCTGATTCCCTTGTGTGACCATCATCATGATATGGTACATCATGGTGTTGACGGACAGGAGCTAGTTATTTTTGGCTACGGGCTTGACGGTCGTGTCAACTGTGAAATGCGCAAAACTGTAGGATCTCTTAATTGCACACAGGTAATTTGTCCGCGCTATATAAAACACCCTAAGTAAAATATTTTTATATTTGCCATAATATATATGTATATGTCTCAGTATGGCGGAGCATGCAAATTATGCGGATCTGAAGGCGCAAACAAAACAACCTGCCCACTTAATCCGAAGGCGACAAACAAATGCCACGCAAAACATCCTATGGCTGCGGCTCTCATGGCCAAGGGAGTACCTGCACAAAAGAAACAAAAACAGCAACAAAAACAGCATAAGCAAAGGCCTGAAGTACCTCAACCTCAGTTACCCGAAAGACGACAGCTCTTTCAGCAATTGGAACGTCCCCAACAGATACGGCAACAAGCACAAATACAGGAAATAGTACCGCCAGCCAAGCCTAGAGCCCGTTGGGTTAGAGCTCCGTCAGTTGTACACATAATGGAGGACAGTGCACAGCTAGCCCCGTTACAAGAAATGGTAGCACCAGTTAGACGCCGGGCTCGCTGGGATAAATCAAAGCCCGCACCTATACCATTACAGATTGGGGAAGTTATCATTCCTCAACTGGAGCCAGCACCTGAACCGCCCAAACTACCGAAACCACGTGCTAGAAAACAGGGCCTGCTCCAATCCCCTTACAAGTGAAGGAAATACCATATTTCCCTCCGCGAGCCAAGCCTAGTGTTAGCCTTAAAGCGGTAGCAGGATCAAATGTACCTGTACGAAAAACGGATAAAAAATGATGTATGATTCGTTTGGTCATACATCATTCTATTGAACAGCAAATGGTAGCAATCGGAATTGATCTCGGAACGACATATAGTGCTGTGGGTATCAAGAGACACGGTAAGGTTGAAATTATTGCCAACGAGCAGGGCGAACGTACCACACCTTCATACGTGGCTTTCACTGATACAGAGAAACTTGTGGGCGGAGCCGCAAAGAGCCAGACTAGCCTAAATCCGGAAAATACAGTTTTTGACGCTAAGCGCCTCATCGGGCGCAATTTCCGGGATCCTGCAGTGCAAGGGGATCTAAAGCACTGGCCTTTTCAGGTCAAACAGGATGACGTGGGTAAATGCTTAATTACCGTAAATTATCTGGGCGAAAAGAAAGAATATTTGCCTGAACAGATCTCCTCTATGCTGTTGGCATATTTGAAGGGCGTTGCGGAAGCATATCTGGGTGAGATTGTTAAAGAGGCTGTGATTACCGTGCCTGCATACTTTAGCGATGCGCAGCGACAAGCCACCAAGGACGCAGGTACCATCGCTGGACTCAAGGTGTTGCGTGTGATTAACGAACCCACAGCGGCAGCCTTGGCGTTTGAGGATCTAGCTGGCAAGAAGTTCAAGAAGGAACACAATATTTTGGTGTTTGACTTGGGAGGAGGAACATTTGATGTTTCTATACTGGAGGTTGACGATGATGTTTTTCAGGTGAAAGCAACATCAGGCGATACTCATTTGGGAGGTGAGGATTTTGACAACCGATTAGTTGCCCATCTGGCAGAAGAGTTTAAGCGCAAAAACAAGAAAGATATTATGTCCAACCCACGTGCCGTTAGCCGCCTGCGCACTGCATGCGAGCGTGCCAAGCGCTCGCTCTCTAGCTCTGTCAAGGCCGATATCGAGATTGATGCTCTGTACGATGGGGCTGATTTCTATACAAGTGTTTCTCGTGCAGTATTTGAAAACCTCAACGATGATCTTTTTCGTGGATGTCTTATTCCCGTGGAGAAAGCTCTCCGTGATGCAAAGATGTCCAAGTCAGACATTCATGAGGTTGTTCTAGTCGGAGGTTCAACCAAGATTCCTAAGGTGCGTAAGCTGCTCCAGGATTTCTTCAACGGCAAGGATCTGTCGATGGGTGTGAATCCCGATGAAGCTGTGGCCTACGGAGCAGCTGTTATGGCCTACAATTTGTCGTCCAGTACCAAAATGGAGGACAAGGATGCATTGGTTTTGCTTGATGTGGCTTCACTCTCCCTGGGTCTGGAAACAGTGGGAGGTGTCATGACACCACTCATTAAGCGCAATACCACTATTCCTACTAAACAGACACAGACTTTTTCTACCTATAGCGATAACCAACCGGGAGTTCTCATTCAGGTGTTTGAGGGAGAGCGTACCCTGACCAAAGACAACAACCTGTTGGGTAAGTTTGAGTTGTCTGGCATCGCTCCAGCTCCACGCGGAGTGCCTCAGATTGAGGTAACATTTGCTGTCGATACCAACGGTATCCTAACTGTGAGCGCAGTTGATAAGGCCAGCGGTAAGGCTCAGCATATCGATATAACTAATGACCGATCCCGACTAACAAAAGACGATATTGAGAAGATGGTACGTGAAGCAGAACAGTTCCGCGAAGCAGATGAGAAAATTGCCAGTAGCAAGCAAGCTCGTAATGCTCTAGAAGGACATATCTACGGTATGCGTCCTACAATTGAGAGTCTGAGCGCTTCTGACAAGGAGGGAGCTGAAAAAGTTTTACGTGAGGCACAGAGCTGGCTGGACACCCATCTCGACGAAGACGAAGCAGAATACCAACGATATGGACAGACATTTGGAGAAAAACTTAAGCCTTTCCTGGGTAGTGCGGGAGCTCCAGCATCAGCAGCGCCAGCGTCAAGCTATGGAGGCCCCACAGTAGATGAGGTTGATTAAACCCATAAGGCGCCACCGTCGTAGCAACATGTACCGCTATATAGGTCGGAACGAGGTACATGTATTGGTGTATTTTGTAGGGCGTAGTGCCAAGATTTGTCAACGAGGTGCATTTCATACTGCAACTGTGGCAACACTGTGGGCTCCCTATTAAAACGTATCTGTACGGTCAATGTTACTTTGTATAGAGCCTCAGTTACGATAGGCCACCCTCGAAAAAAATCAACTGACATATTGTATTGGGCGCACACATCCTGTAGGTTAACCACTTGATCATATACATTGGAATTATACAGTGTAACCGCAGGTACATTGTTAAAACACAGGGAGATATGTTGTATAGTGCTAAAACATAAACCGATGAGGCAGCGTGTCGTGTCCCGATCGGTTATTATTGGATTGCAGACTAACATTAGGTTATGAATATACTGGCCATATTTGGGCAATGTCGCTTCATATGTTAAATCAGATATTTTACGCAGTGTGACTCTTTCTGTCTTTACACAGTAGCTATTTGGTAATGACATTTAATAATTTTATTTTCTCGTTATGTCTTTAACTTCAATATAACGATACATCAATATTTAGGAGCTAGGGAGTGACGGAGCTCCTAATGTGACAAAGCAGTAATTCATCATAATTTATTGTAAAAATTTCTTACAAATAAAGACAAGACAATCCTGGATTAATAATCCAGGATTGTCTTGTCTTTATTTGTAAGCTATGTGCTATGTATCATAAAATATTTATCCGAGATAAAAATCATCATAGGAGACCTTATCACGACGTTCTTTATCCTTCTCCTTATCTGAAATATGACAGATATAGCATTTGCTCCGTGAGCAAGAAAGTGAAGGGGTGCTTAACAGTTTGCCCTGTGTGGTGAGATGGATCCGTGTAATGGGTCTCCGGGTTACGATGGGCTCGCTGTTTAACATCATCTAGAGCCTTACGGGAGATTTTAAGACGGAAATTCTTGCGCTGGTAATGTTCGCACGAAAGTTTCTTGGCATGCTTGGTCAGAAGACATTGGCCAAACCGGTATGATTGGGCAACGAAAGCAGCCGGCAATCATTTTCCGGACTGCGAAATGCTCATCACGCGGGCTAGGTGAGCAGGCTAGTGGAGTCGCCGCTAGGCACTCCACAGTCGTGAGCTCCTAAATATATGTCATAAGCTTGAGGTAGAAATCATTATATGCGATCGTGTTGAGGTGCACAAGGTCGCCTAAAGCGAATCTAGTCGGGTCATAAGCTTGAGGCACAATATCTTCCCAAAAATCATGTATAACTTCAGCATTTTTGACCGCCGCTGTCCCTCGGTTGATGTGAGTAATAAGCTCAGGATCCACATCACCACGGTAATATAACGGTATCAAATAAATATGTGCATGCTTATATTTCTCATGCAGTATCCGCACCACATTATGTATAGCCTCACACACAGGCTTAGCGCTACGTTGTTTGGATTGCTCTATGTTGTTTGTTCCTATATGTAATATAATACGTGTCACGTTGTCGGAGTCAGGTGTATTTTGTATACGCCACAAGAGATGCCCTGTTTTGTCGCCGCCTTTGGCTAAGAGCACGACATGTGGAGGAAACACTTTATGTGCAAACCAAACAAGACGTTCCATAACAGAATCACCAATAAGCAAGGTGACTTCTTTGTGTCGAGCGATTGCGGTATTGTAAAGCTGCAGCTGTCCGTGATGGACGGTTTCAGTAACTGAGCGATGGACAGGAAACATTATATTATGGTGCTTTTCATTTTAATATAAAAAGAAATACCAGCGAGGTTATATCATGTATAAAACACTAACATATCCCGATTTGCTATTGGCAGGCATCGGACATGTTGTAGGCGCTGGTATTTTTACGCTAATAGGCAAAGCTGGAGCTTATACATGGTTAGCTACTTTAATAGCTGGTCTGGTAGTCTATGGTGTGTCGAGAAGTTATATCAATATCAACAATAAATACGAGGCCAACAACGCAGAGTACCAAATAATCAAAGACGCCACAGCTAAGATCGGTATATCATATGTACCAACTGTGACTATATGGGCATCTATAGTAGGAGCTGTACTAACATGTTATGTGGTTAGCCAGGCTTTCGGTGGCTATTTTGCCAGTAGTATAGGTGCTCCAGATGCAAATTTGTTGTTAACTGCATGCATGGTTCGACGCCCAATAGAGGAGCTGGTATCTCAGCTGCAAGAAGCTATTCGTAAATATACGGATTTACCATATGTACCCATACGAGCGCACAATATACGCCGATACGGATACATCGGCGTAAATGTACCAGCAAGTATCTGGACTGATATGCTATCTTATATCAACGGCACAGACAAAGGCACAGGTGTTCAGCCACACGCTACAATATGTGCTCAGCCGCACGTTACAGTTATGCACAGCTCTGACCCTGACCTAGAGAGATGGAAGGCACTGATGGATTTGTGCAAAGAAGGGCAGCTTGTGGATATTAACGTGCATACGTTATATCGAGGCACAGATATCGCTATTTTTAGCGTCGACAGTAGCGTAGCAGTATATTCTGGTGTTCCACACATAACAGTGTTCTTACCAAAGGGTGAGAAGGCTGTCATGTCAATCTCATATATTAAGGGCGACACATTGCACAAAAGCACAGTATCCTATAGTTTTACGGGTAAGTTACATCACATACAGTAGTTAAACTGAGAATGTTCTTTTGTTTCGGAGCTTTCGGTGTTTGAGGCTTCGTTGGTTTTTGTGTTTTCGTTGTAGGCACAGCCAGTTGGGCACTAATGCCCGGTAGCGTCTTCACATAATCCAACATTTTCCGTACATATTCTGTCTTTGGAATAATATGTCCGTCTGGATGCACTATCAGTTCAGAGCACCTATATTCTGTTGGATACAGGTTAGGAGCGACAATAGTGTCTACATTACCCACAACATTCAACAGTGGCACAGACACCATCTTACGCTCTGCGTCAACCAGACTGTAACCTGATATAATTATTGCACCCTTAACAATGCTGCTATCCACATTATAGCGACGCGCTAGGTATGTATCAACCACGTTACCCCCTTGACTAAAACCTAGGAGGATAACATCCTTGTCCTTATGTGCCTGCACTACAGCGTCCAGGTCATCCAGTGTGTCACCGACAAGCTCAGGGCTATATTGGATCAATCCAATATGGCTCAACTGAAGCTGAGTACTGTACCATGTCTTTCCTGAGGGAGCAGCAACGCTATCGGCATCTGCCTCACGGTACAGCGTCGTATTTAGCTTCGTGATATATAAACTCTGCATCTAGAGGTTTGAAAACTGACGAGGTTCTTGAGATAGGATTGAAATGCAATGTTATCTTGATTACAACCGTGGAGGCAAATGAAAACGATGGGCATCTTGCATATAAGGTCTAGTAAAATCCCTAAGATCGGGGTAATTCCTGGGCTTGCGGGACAAAATTATGTGCGCTTGTGCACAGCTAAAACTACAAAAGCATCCCGTAACATAAAATTTGGAGTCGTCTGTAACTCTCAGTGGTATGGGAGTAGGATAGTGTGTGAACTCTCTCACACATAGATAATAATCACATATGCTCCGTTGCATTACAGTATACACATATTTCATTTCACACAAAGTAAATATAATATTGGTATGTAGGCTTACTCCGTCCGCTCCCGGATAGGAACCTTAACATAGGTCTCCTTCTCGTGCCAGTTACCCTTAAAATCCTCGTGAGCCTCAGCGTCCTGGAAAAACACCCTGTATCCGTGCTTTGCGAGCTCGGTTTTGATCTTATGTTTAAGGTCAGCACGGGCTATCGGTTCATCATAGTAAAAAGTGTTTCTAGAGTATGTTTTCCCCTCAAATTCAAACTTGTCGATATACTCCTTCTGTCCATTGACTATTTGCCAGAAGCGGTAAAGTGGCACCTTCCAATAACGAGACGGCTCCGAGCCGTCTCGTCCACGTACCATATTATATTTCTCCGTTTCAATAAGCGATAGTAGTTTTTGACCTGCTACATCGTCCTTGATAGCGAACTCTTCGATGGCGCGTGCCCTTGCTCTGTGTGTCATTGTTATAATACATGATTCATTTTATATAAAATGACATATAATGCACTATAATGCGGTATGCTATATTATCAATATTATTATGTGTCGTCTCCGGTAAGCAAATGTTTAGCGCCTATTACGGAGCCTATTTTGATCAATCCGTTTCTAATTCTTTTAGCTCCATCTATGACCGAAACTTAACAGTAAATAGCGTTATATTAGCGTTTGGTAGCCCCTACGGCAGTTTTTTAACGCTGGATTTTGCTACCAAATATGTAACTCAGGATAATCTTTCCAGCACTATCTACAAGCTCCAGTCTAGGGGAACAAAGGTGGGGCTATCTATTATGGATACATCAACGTCGAACTGGAATCAGATTGATCTTTCTCTGTTCGCACGTTCTGTCGCGAACAAAGTAAATGAGATGGGTCTTGATTTTATAGATATTGATGCAGAATCCAGTATGAGACAAGTTGACTATATACCGTGCTTTATAACCCTCATAAAGGAACTGCATCAAGCTTTACCGGAAAATGTTACACTATATTATACATGTTACGGTACTGGAGAGTTAGACAAACAAATATTGTTGTCAGTGGGTAGTTACATCAGTTATGTCCAGCTTATGGTATATTCTGGATCGTATGAATCCATGAATGCCTCATTTAGTTTCTATGCGGAATTTGTGAATCCAGCACAGATCTTGGTGGGAGTCTCCTGTGATGTTATGGATTTAACATCATTGCAGAATGTCGCAAATTTCACATGTTTCAATCATAACAGTAAAGGTGGAGTGATGTTGTGGAACTTAGCACAAGATAATCAAGGGCAAACAGGAAGTGTCAGTTGGCTCTGGACAGACACTGTTGTTAAATATTTAGACGGGAAATCTTGTTAGAGCCCTAACTCCTTCAGTAGCGTCCTGCGTGGTTTAGGGTTGCCTCCCTTAGTATAGCAACTTATACCCTGTGCATTACACTCAGTACGGAGCTGGGCAGTAGTAGGAGCGCCCCCTCCACTTTGTATAACTGAGCTCTCAGCTCCAGAGAGAGGTTGCAACCCTGCAAGATATAATCCTGTGGGTACAATTCCACTGCTAGTTCCGGGAACAACGGCAGTGGAACTCAAAGGGTGAAACATCGGAGCATTATTAATTCCTTGTAACGTTGCGTGAGAGATAGCCGCCGGGCCGCCAACCGCTGTGCTAGCATAGAAATTTTGCATGTAGGCACTGCCGCCACCTCTTTGTTGCACATATTTTTTGGGCATATACTATATTTAATATAATTATATCATGTGCCCTATTGCGCTTTAGCGGCTGGTTGTTTACGATCAAACACAGCCTTGTTGTTTACAAGGCTACCGCACTTATTGCCGATCTCCCCGCCCTTCAGTTGCTCATATACTGTGTTGTCAACCGTATCTATGTAATACGGTGCGCCGCGTATCTTGACAACTTTAAGTTTACCAACTAATTCTCCTGCGTCATCTTCAGACAAGACAGAGTATAAGTTGCCGTTAACTGGATCCCAGAAGTAATCACCTGAATTTAATGACAACGGCAGTAACTCAGGGTAGTCTTCCTCAGAGCCTTCACTTCGTTCCTCATGGTCTTTGGTAGAGGGTTGTTCTGGCATTTTAACTTCGGTTACGGGAGGGGCGCCGGCCGTCAGTGTACGTTGCGTACCCTTAGTTGCCCGAGAAGTCTCAGACGCTCCTGAGTGGAGAGATTGCTCCTGCTTCAGTTGAGGTAGTGCTTGCCGTTCCTCCTGCTGTTTTAGTTGCATAGATTGCTGTTGTTGCTTTTGTTGCTCCTGCTGTTTTAGTTGCATGGATTGCTGTTGTTGCTTCTGTTGCTCCTGCTTCTGCTGCTCCTGCTGTTGAAGCACCTGTGCGGAAGGGTGTTCCTGTTGCTTAGGCACAACTTTAGGCTGAACCTTGGAGGACACGGACGCTCGTGACTGCGCGTCATCATTCTGAAGTTTACGGCGCAGGAAGGTCAGCTCATTCTTAAGCTCAGCATTTTCAGCTGTCAATGACTTAACCACTGATAAGTCAGCATAGCCCTTAAGGTCGGATATCTCTCTCAAAAGCTCCGTTTCCCTCTGCTTATAACGACTGCATTCAGTAGTATACTCATCTAGGAGGTCTTTTAGATCTTGAAGAACCTGTGTTTGTCTTTGCATTCTGTAATATAAAAAGAGTATCAAATTCTTTCTATAAGTACAACGCATATAACGCATATAAAATGAACAACAAGATATAGCACATGGCAGACAAGACAACGGAACTCCTACAGAAGCTTCAGGCCGGACAAATCAGTTTGGAAGATTGTCAAGAACTTCTTCAGAAAAAAGCAGGATCTAAATCCCAAGTCCAATACAAAGCTACACCTAAGGGCTGTATTGGATTTTATAACGTGAGGCGTATGCCAGTATCCCTATATATCGAGGAAGTAGAAAAGATTCTCGATTCAATACTGAAGCCCGGGTATCAATATTCTGAGGAGTTTCAGCAATTCCTTGATGACAACTCGGGCGCAATCAAGCGCAAGGGCGAGTGATTAGGTAAATGCAAAGAGAAACCCTCCAGCTTTTACCGCGAATATTTTTCTCCCGTTTGCGGACATTGCTAATGACGCAAGACTACTTATAGGGTAGGATGTCCATCTACCTTTGCCACCACTATAGTTAACATATACTGTATTATAGTCTGATACAGCTATAATATTTAGGTTAGACGAAGCCGCCGCAGAGATAATATTGGGAATGCCGATATTTGTTGATGTATAGCTATAATTTGTGCCTGCAGTCAAGGCAGCGGTGTATACGGTATACATATAGCCAGCACTCGTGAACAACAGTAGTTTGCTGCCATTGCCGGCGCAGAGCGCATTCGAGAACAATAAATTCACATCAGGGATCGATGTAACCCAGTTTGCTCCGCTGTTTCTGCTCCATCTAAGAAACCCTGCTTTGTAACCGCCTGGCAGTGTGCCACCCACATAACTTGTGCTTATTCCTACCATAAAGCTACCGTCAGATGACATCGGGACAAGCCAGTTTGCATCATTGGTGATTACGTCGTTAACTTCATCTGTCTTATGGAAATTAACACCAAAATCAGTGCTAAAATATACATCCCTGCGCCCAAGAACCGCAACCATCATATATTGCCCAGTTGAAGATACAGCAACATCTATTGGACTGCCGCTACCCACGTCGGCGTTGGCACCATTGAGATATGTCTGTGCCCATCCTGTCTTTATACTGAGTATATGTTGCCCATCATCAGAGCTCCGGGTCAGACTGATGTCTGAATTATTTGGTAACTCAAATAACTTCCTAACAGCCAAAGATCCAGACGAAATGTCACACAGAGAGTTATCATACGTTGCTCCAAAAATATTGTTGCCGTCAGAAGCACAAGATAAAGCTCTCAAAGATATATCCAAATGCAATAAAGACCATGAGCCAGAATATGTGTCCATCAACATAAAATATGGCTGAGGATAACCAGAAATATCAAGCCTGGCCGTACTGTCATACATAGCACCACTATTTGTATAAAACCGGACATACGATATGTCATAAGATGGATCATAGTAACCTGCACCTGAATCATCTATATATTTGTCATTTGCACATAAGTCCAGATATGATGTGCTCACGCTGAGGTCTGTGTATTTGTAGATGTAGCTGTTGTACATGCTTGTGTCGTTGACATACACTATGCTACCACGGAAGTCCGGTGTACTATAACAGAATACTTTGTCATTTGCTTTTACCGTCATCCTACCATATGTGTCAACATTACTTATCGCTGCGGCACATATACTAAAATAACTGGAGTTATCAATGCTATAGCTATGGTTACTCAATGATAAGCAATTATCAGCATAAGGTGTCAGGGCACTCAAACAAATGTCAGCTATCGTACAGTTAGGATTAATAAACACGGTACGTTGACTTGTACGCGTTGTTATAGGATCACTCAAGCTAATAGCGAGTAAACCATAGGGTAAGACAGTTTGACTTGGTCTTATTGTTACTGGACCACTCGCGGCAATGTCTTTACTCCGGTAATGATCCACTTGAGTCACTAATGTACTCGTGTAGGCATTATTTTGTAAATAGATACCGGCGTATGCACCCTTCTCTTGATTCCACAGATCTATGCTGTACATACTAGAATCAAGTATAAACCGCGCTAACAACTGGTTTTCAGCATTGTTGTAGGGTGTCACCATACCGAAGCACAGTGATGTCTCAGTTATACCGCCAGTAGAAAAGCTTAACAGTACCTTGTATATCTTATAGGGTCTAACATTTAGGTTTACACTGCCACCACTGCTGGCTACATACAACTGAGTGGGTATCTTTGGGGGTTTAACATACTGATTAAGAGCACTAACCGCGCCGATACTGACGTCCCAAACAGTCAATATGCTAGCGCAAATATCTTGCATTTCATAGATACCCATATCACTAAAACAAGAGATAGCACCCACAATCATGCTCGTATCAACTGCATTACAAAACCATCCACTAAAGCCTGTATCTGCTGGATGACCCTGGACTATAGTGTCTCCAGCAGATGTATGACTGTGCGGCGCAGGCCTCGTTGCTTGCCCATCTAAGCCAGAGACTTGACTGTAAGAACCATGGATATAAACTGCGTTACAGTTTAAGTTACCGCTGGTTCCGGCTGTGTAGCTAGATTGTGTTGATGCTCGCGCCATACAACCATGGTAGAAGAGCAATCCGTTCTCCAAATGTATGTCTCTAGTGGCTCCAGCTGGCACAGCGATATTTAGCATCAAGGTATCATCGATCAAGTCAAACCTGTCCCGACCAAAGATTTGACCAACCTTGCCCAGAGTATCATAGATATCGTGGACTTTAACCCACACAGTAGTATCATAGGAATTGTAAATGCTCAAAGTGCTCAGGTTAAAGCACGTGCCATTTACTTTATCGTTAACATTAACGAGAGATACCATTGCGTCACCTACGGAAGTATCTATGGTATAGGATATTACTGATTCAAACAAGCTATATACCGGCAGAGGATTATTCACTGAGATCAATCGCCCGGCAGCGTCGGTCAAGGTCACATACAAGGCATTCTTAGCAGCAGATGTGGTGTTAACCAGTGTATCAACTGGCTTACCACAGTTGTCCGCTAAGGCATAGTATCCTGCTCCTGTTCCTGCCGTTACACTGATGTCATTATATATGGGTTTGAAGGCCTGGGTATGTCCACAAATGTCACTACAGACTACATCAAGCGCACCACTCTTGGTGCCCAGGGCGTTAGCGGAGCTATCAAGCAACGCTAGACCTAATCTGGAATTTTTAATATATAAGGGCATTGCTGAGCTATCACATAGAGTAGTATAAATAGCACTGGCACAAGTGTCAGAATTTGTACCAATGTGTCTACCGCACCCGTCAGTTAACATAGTGTAGAGTCCAGAGCTAGCGTCTCCTTGATATACATTAGCAATATGGCCACTGCTATCGACAAATCGGATCGCTGTGGGGGTTGAGTTATATGTGATAGCAGCCCTGCATGTGTCAGGTATGCTGATATTAAGCCACCTGGTGCGTATCTGGAACTCGTAGGTAAGCGATTGTCCTGCAAGCAAGACTATATGTTGCGCATCCGTATATATTGCAAAACTATCTGAAAGTGCTGTATCAGTAACACCAACTCCCCATCTTAAGGTGAGATTAGCGTCTGTGGTGCTCGTTGCTTTCAGTGTGATGATGAGAGAGCTATAAGACTGAACATCCTGCCAGGACATGATAATAATACAACGATAAAAATATAAGTGTATTAACGTATTTTACGAGCTACAAATAGTTCATAAAATACGGCATATTATGCGTACTATTGTGTCACGCGCGAATAGTTTCCGTTGATAAAAATGGGAGCACGACCTGGAGGATAGTCCAGACTATCATAACGGAAATTAGTACTGGCCGCAAAATAAATACCTCTGTTGAACAAGACAGGTTTGCTAAACTGTAAGTCCCTATAGTCAGTGGCAGGCACGGCAAAATTGTACTTTAGAAATGGTAACAGACCAGTTGCACTGGGATCCACTCCGTTAACTCCGGCTAAGGAGGTACCGCCGTTGTTGTAAATTTGACCTGAGCAAACATCATATACTTTGACCCAAATTGGTACGGCCGACTCGTTGGCAATGCTCAAATTATTCATGTTGAACCCTGTAACAGAGGGATCTATGCTGATGCTGCTCATATCATAAAGCGTTACTAGTTTGCCACCAATAGATACATCGAATCCATAACTGGACACAAATTTTGAGTCCATAGCAATGTATAGTCCATTGTTATTGCTTATACTGACACCGGAACCGTCCGCGAGTGTCACATACAAGGCGTTATTGCTACCGTCCGCACGTTGTGTCTGATATGTGCTAATAGATGATCCAGAGGAATCAGATAGTGAATAATACATTGCTACACTTCCAAACGTAGCCTCAGCCACAGGCCCCGTAGCTGCTTGAGAATGACCCTTAGCATCGGATGTATGCACAGATAAGGCATTGTGCCCGGCAAATGCGGATTGCGTAAGTTGCTGTGCAATCAATTGGGCAGCGGCACTGATGTCAGTCTGGAACTGGCCTTGTGTACCCGGGCTCTGTTTCAGAGGAAAAAAGTTGTTGGGATTTCCACTTGTGAAGTTCAACATATCAGGGCTCAAGTAGTTGCTTACTGCAATTCTCCTCATCTTACCAAAATAAGCATTAAAACAAGCATCAAAGCCCTGATCTTCACGTTCCTGCAACGGAAAATTACTATATCCAGACACAAGGATCACGGTATTGTGTGGCTTTGTGTTAACATTGGAATCCGTGCTGAGAGCTATACGGCCTTGTGCGAGTGCACTTAAAGCTGACAGGTAGTCTCCCATGTTACTTATAGAGAGTGCTGCAACGCCGGGGTATCCGCTTCCTCCATCGATTTTATCTGAAGTCATGTCATCCGATTCACCAGTGGTAATGCCGAGGCTGTCAACAAACATATTAACTTGCCCGGGAGCTGAAGATGAAGTATCGTATATGATTACTGTGCCACGAGAGGCGCTCGGCAAGCCTGCCGCTAACGGTGTAACGAAGTTGCGGAGCAGAGCTTTGAGCCTATCGGTCCCTGTACCACCAGTAGTGCCAGGAAAGTGATCTGTTCCGTCGATAAGATATAGGACATGAGGCACGAACTTACTCTTGTTATCTGTTTGATATGTTGTGACGCCAGCGCCCGTGCTAGAGAGATTATTGTTGCATGAATCCCGTACAGCTACACACAAGGCTTCTTTCGTGTTCGCATATTTGGATACCTTCATGATAGCCACACCAGAACAGTCCTGGCTAATCGTACCCTTTTGACTCCAACGTATGAGACGAGGATCTAACGGGTATTGATAATTTGCACCGGATACTGAAATGCCCGTAGCGCTACAATTAAATCCACTAATATCGGCTATAATGTTATAAAAGTCATCTGGACTGGGAAAGGTTGATCCACCAGAAATATTGGTAGAAGCAGAACTATCCTTAAAATACCAGATGCTTGTGTCTCCTGCAATAAGATGATTTACGCCAACCCAATGCTTGTTGGGCTCAGATAAGGTCTCGTACTTTTGAATCGTTCCCGTTGCATTAAACCCAACCTTTGGATTAAACCAATCGCTAGTGTTTTGTTGAGTTAGGATATTAATTCTAGCAAAACACGCGTCAGCCGCGACGTACTGAACCTGACCCGTAACTTTAATATGGCCTGACACCGTTGCTGTATTGTTGAACATGCTAGTTAAGGATTGAGTGCCTATGCCTGTATTTGCTGTATCATCGCTTCTTAGCATCATAAACTGTACCTCGTCTCCGTGCTTTACACCAATTGTGCTTACAGCCAAACGCAGGGTGCCCTCATGGAATATGATCGTATTAGCACCAGTGTTGGCAGCAATGTTGGCCTCATCTGTTGCAACAAAGCTGTAATGGGAAGTATCGCGATGGCTTATATAACGGTATGCGTTAGTTGTAGCAAGGGAATTACCGGAACCATCAGCCAGGTTTGTATATAAGGCGCTACCCGTCTGGTTAGCGCCTGTACTGCGTAGGGATGCTCCGCTCATATCACTGAGCACAGTATACAGTGAGTTGTTGGTGTCACCGACATTCACGCTGACAATATTGGTTGTCTCATCGGTTAGCTTGATCTCGGTAGGGGCTCTCTTATATGTAGTGGCCAGGCGGAATGATCCTGTCCCAACAACAGTAACTCGTACCCAACGACACCTTGTGCTGTACTCCTTTGTCGTAACACCTGCCACGCTGTCTGTTACAAAGGAATCAGTAACAAGGGGCAGATCAGAAGAATTTGGAGGACTGTCGTCGATGCTGTTAACCCATTGTAAATTTACTGTGAGCATATCTATGCTTTTTATGGTTGTTATCACACTAGTATAAATTTGCACATCCTCCCATTGTCCTGTGAATGGAGATGACCCGCTAGTTGAGTTGTATACGGATGCCATAATATACGGAAATATGTCTGCTCCCTTTAACTGTATTTAAATTACATAAATTCTACGGCGGCTCCTCATATGTGCCTGTAACATAAACATATGCTCCATCTGAGGGACCCGTAAGAAAAGGGCTTCCATAGGTATAATTCGAGGTAGCTCGTAATATAATGCCATTCTCCATAGATACGCCATAGGACATCGTCAAATCACGATATGACTGAGCAGGCACAGCAATGTTAAATTTAATAAAATCTGTGTAGTATGAAGAGTTATAAGTATGATTAGCATCATCAATAGTACCTACATTATAAACCTTAACCCACACAGTATTGGGAGTGTCATTTGTTATACCGAGCTGACGCAGGAGAGAAAGCGAAGGAGCTCCAAGCGAGACCATACTACAGTCTAAAGAGGTGCTGAAAGATGTTATTGTCGCCGTTACATTGTTGGAGCTGTATATAACTTGCCCATGAGTGTTTGATATAGAAAAACCATTGTTGTTAACAAGCGTTATGTTTACAGCGGTATTGCATGTATCTGATATTATATCCATATCGCTTCCCCATCCGCTTATATTAGTGTAACATGTCGTAATCGAAATACCGCAGTTGTCCGTTAAGGAATAAAACAATGCCGCACCGCCAAAGGAGGCACCACTTACGGTATATGTCCCCGCCTGTATATGTCCGTTTTTATCTGTGGTATTAATGCACAGTGCTTTATGACCTAGGAGGCTACCGGCATTACTCTTGGCTCCCGTAGATGATATTGGAATATTGGATTTGTCTGTGAGATTTGCAGTAGTTGCCTTAAGTGTTGCACCACTAACTGTACACAAGGCACGCCCAGCGGCGTCGGCTAAGTGAATATCCAAGGCTCTGTTTAATGTTGTGCTGGTGTTGCTCGTATTGGTAATAAAACCTCCCATAGTGTCCGTCAAGGAGGTATATATGGCGTTACCGGAAAGACGTGCTACGTTAGACGGAGCGGTGGGATCAGAAATAAGTACTTGTGTCGGTTTGCTCTTATAACTGGTTGTAAGGCGAGCTACACAGTTCATAGAAGGATTGATTGCTAACACTGCATCTACTTCAAGTATTGGCGCTTTGACATCATAGTGCTTAACTATGGAATCTGCATTTACTAAGCTGAATGTATCTGTAACTATAGCTGCTGTGCTGTTGTTGCCGTACCAGTTCAAGTTTACCGTACATGTGCCCTTATATGTAGGATCAAGTATATAAAACTGTACAACGGCAAGGGATCCATCACTGTTATTCTGATTATCCATCACTGTTACTTTGTAATACAGATACGCAGTATGGGATGGATCATTTATGAGAAGAGTGTAGCTGACAGAAGAATTAGTGACGATAGTAATGGGTATTGATATCCATGTGCCTCCGTTTTGGCTTCCTTGTACAGTAAAAGATTTGGAATGTTCTGCACCACCACCAGTCACAAATGCGTTAACTACCATTTTCCACAAAGCGACAGCTGTGCCTAGGTTGGGAGTTTGCCCCGAGTTAGTATATGTATATGTAAATGTAATTGCCGGTAACTCTGGTACTTTTAATGAATAATTTGTGTTAAGGTTCAGGAGAACGGAAGAATAGTTTTGTACGTTCTCCTGAGCCCCGTAGTTATTACCGCTTACGCATAGGTATGAATTATATATACTTGCCATTATATACTATGTATCATATTTTTCCAATATAATACATGTATTATTGCTGGTGCTGTTGTTGGTGCTGGATAGACTGAGCTGGTTGCACACGTCCCTTGGATCTCGGTACAGCTTGCGGTTTGAGTTTCTGTAACTCTTTGAACGTCGCTTCATCCTCGCTACCTTGAACCTGAACCTGCTTTTCTCTCTTGTATTGTGTCTGGTATGCAGGTGTCACACCATATATGTCATACCAGTTCTCCTTTTGCAGCTCCGCACCTGACATACGGGCGTCAGGCTCCTGCCAGTGGGGCTTGTCCATGGAACCAACAATCTGCACCTCATAGCCGTTAAACATATCCATGCTAGCGCGCTGGGCTTCCTCAAAGGATCTGAATCTGAACGGAGCATCCACTGCCTTCTTTTTTAAAATCAGGTGTTCCGGGATGTCCACATACATGACCTGGATCTTATAGCTCGATGGCTGACCATCTTGGAACCATTTATTCATTATAATATAATACCATATATTAAAATTCATACGATGGCTCATAATCCGGTGCACAGCTCAACCTAACGCACAGTACAACCTAACGCGGATTGTACTTAATTATTCAGTGTCGATGCTGTGGCATAGCTTCCGTTAAGGAAGACCATGTTCTGACCAGGACCAACTATGGACGAAGGACGGTATTGTGTAGTTGCGCGCACATAAAACCCGTTGTTAAAAGTAGCACCTCCGGGTAAGACCAAATCACGATAACGGCCTGCAGGTACTGTTATATTATAGAGAGGAGAAATGCTAGCCGTACCCAAACTGGCACTAAAAAAGGTTTCCGTACCAAGAGATCCATTTAGGAAATTCCATTGATTAGCGCGAGCCATACCTCCAACGCTGGCGTCGTATACCTTAAGCCATACTGTAACGGGAGAATCGTTGTACACAAATATGTTATAGAGATTGATAACCCTGTTTACGGCATTACTAGACAAATCACTTGCGGGACATAGGAAAAACTCCTGAATACCAGAGCTGATATCAAATGCGGTAGCTCCCACGGTGTTTATACGGTTAATCACCGGCAAGGGATTTGCAGCGCTAATGCTCTGTCCGTCATAGGTAGACAGGGTTACGTACATAGCATTAGCTGGCCGACTTGTTGTCGAAGCTTGGAAATTTAATGTGTTCGTGGTGTCGACCTGCATACCGCAGGGATCCGCTAGCGCTGCGAACAAAGCCACACCGGGGTTAGCCGCACCGGACACATTGAAAGAGGAAGCCTGGGCATTACCTGAAGCATCGCCAGGTCGCACATACAGAGCATTGTTATAGGTACCGGTGCTGTCAATGTCAATATTGCTGGCATCACGGAGAGCAACAAACAAACTTTCTGGTCCACCAGGAGCAGTTGTAGTAGCCAAAGACCGACCACTGGAATCAGCCAGATGCACAAACAGTGCGTTACCTGTAGTCTGTGCCGGATTTGTGGTTCTAATCATGATACCACTGGAATCAGTTAAGACTGTATAAAGCGAGTTGCCGCTGGGACCAACATTTACGGTAACGATGTTAGCTGACTGATCGACGATTTTGAGCTCCGTTGGAGCTTTCTTGTATAGAGTCTGTAAGTTAAGAGATATATCCTGGAAGCTTGCATCGGCATAGTTTGTGCCGTTTACTCCAGAATTATCGTACAAGACACGGAACCACCGGGCACGATTGTCGAACTGTTGTGTTATAGCTGCACCTGAGGCATTGCTGTAAGTTAAATATTCAGTGGCAACGATATCATTGTCAGTGGGAAATCTACGGCCACTTGTGTCAGCCCACTGCAGCGTGGCTGAACCATCAACTGCTGATTTCAGAGTAATGATCACGTTGGTGTAATCTTTGACATCCTCCCATGTGCTCGCACTTGAAGATAGGCCTAATGAAGAGTCTTTGATTGAATTTAACAATGAAGCCATACTATATACTAAACATAGGATTTTTTAATTCTTAACTAAAAATGTACCAGATTTAATGTAGCGTGGCGCCTTCTTCTGTGCTCCTTCTAAATATGTAAAATTAATTAATAAATTTTATGTATTTTTTATGTATGGTCTATAGTGACAAAGGCAAGGAGAACTAGGTTTATTTATTGAGGAGCGTGCAGCTACATTAGCTGCACGCATATCGTGTCACGCCCATGCTGCAGAAGTGCAGACTCTCTTGGATGCAGACAATGCGCAACTTATTGTTACGGACGTATTCCACACAGTTTTTTGGGGGAGAGAAAATTTATGTAGTTAACGTTGCGTTAACTACATAATTATAATACATGCAACACTTGCATAAACCATCGGCAGTATTATGTCCGCATCGACCTAGGGGCTTCGAGTTCTTCAAAGGTCATCATCGTCATCACCTCCGTGACTACCACCAACTAGTCCCCAACCGATTCCGAAACCGCTACCCTGACGGGCACCAGCCGCAACACCTGGAGAGAATTGATCCAACAACAGGAATGTAACAGCAGCAACCAGAGCAATCAGGAGAACTTCTTGAAGATCTGTCTTCTTCTTAGTAAGATAAAAAGCGGCAGCCGCAACAGCAACACCTTCTAAAAGGTATTTAACTAAGCTTTGTACGTCCAACATTATATTATATGTTCTATAATTTTTATCTTCGTGAAAGTTTTATTTTCTGATATTTCCTTATCTTCAAAACAATCCTACATACCCAACGGTACTCCGTACTCCATTTCCTTATCTTCAAAACAATCCTACATACCCAACGGTACTCCGTACTCCATTTCATGAACATACGCAGTGAAGGGGCGCAGACTAGTGAAGCCCACTACTCATACGAAGCCCCAACTACACGAGAGTAAGGGCACACCACAGCAGTGAGCCCCTTATTTTTGATGGATTGGTATTTCCTTGATCTTCGAGGCGTCCGTGGGGCATGATGCCACGTCAACTTTGTATTTGTAACATACGCCGGCGTCATCAACATAAGTTATCTTTCCGGCATTGTCCGGTGTCGGATATTTAAATACTATCTCTGGCTTGGGCGCTGATAAATAAGTATACAGTAGACCTACTGCCAGAGCTATCAAAAAGTAGAATGGATCTATAAAATCAAATGGAAACATATATTATATAATATATAATATATCATAATATAGTATTATGGCTTTACGACGAATACAGTCTGACATTAAGGACATTTATAATTATAAGACAACAGAATGTTCCGTTCTGGACGGTATTGATTATTTTTATGATGAAGACAATCTGACTATTGGTTATGGTCTCGTTAGGGGCTCCGTTAACACTCCGTATTATCAAGGTTTCTATCTTATTAAATTTGTTTTTCCGGATACATATCCGTATGAGCCTCCCAAATGTACTCATATTAAGTTTTGTGATAAGAGACAGAGCCCTAATTTTCATGACGACGGAACGATTTGTGTCTCCCGGCTAAACACGTGGAATCACAAGGACACTGACAGATGGTTACCATCGATGGATATATCAAGTGTCTTAATCATGATAAGAGCACAGGTCTTGACAGAGCTACCCTTAGATAACGAACCGAGCTATAACCATAGTATTTTAGATCCACTTAACTCTAAAAAGTATGATGAATTTGTAAGATACTGTAACTACCGTTATAACGTCGTCAAGATTTATCAGAAGCTGAAGTATCATGATTTAGATATATCGAAAATATTATGCGGCCAGATATCACATGTGATATTATCCCATATAAAAGCTCACAAAGACGAGTACATATACAACATGACCGAGCTCAAGAACCTGCATGAAGGGAAATACTACAATTGCGCAACTTATGTTAACAGTAACACATACTGTGAGTATCAGGACACCCTAGATTTATTCAAGAAATATATGGGATTTGCAGATAAAATCAAGATAAAGATGCGTTGCATAATGCCAGATGAAGGCAAAAAAGAACGCCAAAAAAATGATTCTGGGATAAAAAGTAGAGATGGAAGCACAGAAAGCATCAGCACAGAGATTTAAGATCATCCTGGTAGGAGACGGAGGTACCGGAAAAACAGCCTTCATTACAAGACATCTAAGCGGTGAGTTTGTTAGGAAATATGTCGCTACCCTTGGGGTTGACGTACATCCTCTGTGTTTTCACACAAATTACGGCTCCATCATTTTTGACGTATGGGATACCGCTGGGCAGGCAAAGTTTGGGGGTTTTGGGGATGGTTATTACACCGCAGCCCGTGGAGCCCTGATCTTTTTTGACAACACGGCACTGGTTACATACAAAAATGTATCTACGTGGAGAGAAGACGTGTTGCATGTCTGTCCTGGAATATCTATTGTTGTCTGCGGCAATAAGTTTGATATGCGGGACAGAGCAGTGTCACCCCACACTATACATGTGAAGAAGGGAGAGATGTACTATGACATCAGTGCTAAGTCCAACTACAATTATGAGAAGCCATTCTTGCATCTCGCGCGTGTACTCACAGGCCATGATGATCTATGTTTCGTCGCGACTCCAGCTGAGGTACCGCCTACCGTGGAGGCTACTCGGGAGGATACGCCAGACTACGGGGATGAATGGTTGCAAGGCGTCCTGGAGTTGGATCTGGACTAAGATATTCATATTGATGCATAATTATATACTTTGTTATTTTCACTTATGCCAATCAGCATAAAATGAATTAACTGTAAACATAATGTCTCAAACAACAAGCACATCATCCGTAAATACATCAGCAGCATCGACGGCACCATCGAATGTAAAAGTTTTGCGTCTCTCAGATATTATTAAAGGGCAAGCCATATTTAACGTGGGAACAACTGGGCACGTTATGCACGGTAAATCTACTCTGGTGGCAAAAATAACGGGCACACGGACGCAACGACACAAGGACGAGCAAGAACGTAATATTACTATCAATCTTGGTTATGCTAACTTCAAGATGTTTATAGATCCCTTGACTGGGCGCATCTATGCATATCCTAGTACTACAAAAGATGCACGCAGTCCTGACGGGGCGCCCTTAGATCTCCTGTATCACCTAAGTTTTGTTGACTGCCCTGGGCATAAGGCTTATATGTCTACCATGATTAGTGGGTCAAATATTATGGATTTTGCCATAGTTGTTGTAGCTAGTAACGAACACATACCACAGCCGCAGACACACGATCATCTAATGGCACTGGAGTATAGCGGAGTGCAAGATAAGATTTACCTCCTCAACAAACTTGATCTACTGAAAAAGTCTGAAGCACAAGCAGCCCATACAAAGCTCGCCGCATATATCACGGCAAACTTCGGCACACCGGATCCCTTGATCTATCCTATCTCCGCCGCCACAGGTGACAATATGAGCAACCTCATACACTATCTCGCTGGGCAAGTAACCTCAAAAATTCCAAAGATCATAAGTAATTCAAAGGGTAAACTCTGTATGTACATCGTTCGGTCATACAATGTCAACAGACCCAATGCTGGGATAGAAGATCTCTGTGGCGCTGTAATTGGCGGTTCCATTCAGACTGGAACTATTAGTGTGGGTGACCAGGTTGAGATTAGACCAGGAGTTCTCATCATGAAAGACGGCAAGAAAGTCATCCAACCACTTGTCTGTAAGGTCTTGTCTCTACAGAGTGATAAGAACACTCTCGAGGTAGCTATTCCCGGAGGGCTCGTTGGGGTCAACCTATCATTATTTGCCGGTCTCAGTAATGCCGACCGACTTAAGGGACAGGTCGCCGGTCACGTCGGTCATATGCCGGAAATTTACGATCAGATTTCCGGGAGTTACCGTATGATCTCTTTTTTAATAGCCGGTATCGAAGGGGCGAGCCTGGATCTTAAGGATCATCCAGAGTTTCAGGTTGTTGTCAACGGAATCATGAATGTGCGCTGCACAGTAACTGAACTAAAACCTGCTAAGGGCAAATCTGGTGGAGGCGTCTCATCTAAGGGAAAGATTGCCCTGAAACTAGCCACACCTGTAGTTCTCGATCTCAACGGCACAAACAAGGTAGCTTTTATGATCAAGGGAATTCTTGTCGCATCCATGAACATTAAGGAGGGTAGCTGTAGCCTGCCCATAGCATATCCAGCTGATACAGATTTTGCGTGGAAAGCTCCGCAATATGAAATTATTGACGATTTGAAGCATATTGATAGTGTCCCAGAGACATATGATGATTTGCTCTCAAATATTTCTTTCCGTAGCGCTAAGATTAAGACAGAAAAATATACCTTGCCTCCCGTGTCTATCGTGAATACATGCACATATGTGGCATCATCTGATATCGATGCTCTCATTGATTCTATGCAGTTTCAGGAAGGCCGTAGCTTGCCCGGCCAAATCGATATAAGACACATGCTGTTGATCAATGTGGCTAAAGAGATACCAAACTCAGAACCGAGATATAACAGTGACGGTAATATGATCATATCTGGACGCATCAAGACTGCAACATTCGCAACATTCTTATCCAATCTACAGAACAAGATCTACCAGTGTCCTAGTTGCAGAGGCACCAGATCAACCGTCTGCAAGAACACAGAGTTTTATCTCCGCACATGTCACAACTGTCCGTCCGTTACATATCTACATAATTTGGACATATCCAAATTGGAATAATATACCTTCTTATATTATATGGATACTATAAGAAAGATGGAAGGATTTATTAGGCCAACAACAGTTATCGCTGAGTGGAATACCTACAGTATATACTTTGCCATACTGTTTGTTATTATTGGAATCTTATGTTTTTTCCTGTCATATCGTTGCAATCCAGAAGATACTCCAGTTGGTATGAGAGTATTATTTGCTCTGTTGGCGTCTCTGTGGAATGTGTTATACTTATTATATTATGTGTTTACTGTATACATATTAGGTATGGGGTGTTAAATTATGTGACAGTAGTGTCTGATATAATACGGAGCGTATATGCTCGTGCAGCTCTGCCACAAGGGAGTCCAGGGTTGTATATGACATTAACGACATGTATTCATCATTACAAAGGATATTCCAGCGGGACTTCTCTATGCTTGTCAACATACTCCACAACTTTGACACTGTGCCTAAGAATGGCAGATGAAATTCCTCCCGTAAACCCCACTTATAAAGAGCCACATCAGGACCCTTATATTCGTTGTACCACTTGCTGGCAACCCTAACAAAGAGCATATATCCAGATGGTATATTATTCAAGTCCATATAATATACCCATAATATATCTTAGCCTGTTAGGTTGATCCCTACAGCTTCTACTGCCTTCAGGAAGGTCAGCCACTCATTGTCAAGCCACTTCATAACCGCAGCCTCAGTGTATTCCGGAATCGCAACTTTACGCCTCCTGTATGCTGTGTCAATATGATGTTTTTGTACCCATGTGGGAATAGAACAAGTTATAGTATTAGATCCCCCTGTAACCTCCGATAGATTGCTGATATAATGGATGCGACATAACAACACCGGGACAGGGAGATTCGGCGTCACGTACATCTATCGTCCCCCTAGACCACTTATCACGGCTTATCGTGATATGCGAGGCAAATTGATGGGAGACCTTATCCCCAGCTCGAGTGCCGAGGGATGGTTGCCAGTGATCTGTTCTGAACTCTGTGCCAAAATATTCTTTTTGTAACAGTGGAACGCCGTGCTGTATAGGTTGCCTACACAACGGACAGCTTGGGTCTCGTTCAATACATATTACAAGGCTGCCTTGACAAACACTGTGGCCACATGATGTCAGATCTTGCGTGTCAGATGTACAGACACAACATTTACCCTCACCGTAGCTCTGTAATGCAATAGTGGTGCATTGCACAGCCTTTAGTTGTGTAAGAAAAGCCTCCTTGTAGCAGTATGGATTAAAATATTCACACTGATAACTACTGCATGCCTGCTCGTAAATTAATCTCAGCTGCTCCTCCGTATTGTTAAATGTTTTTATCTGTCTCAGATAGTCGTTAGGATCACTCTCTGGTTTCCAACCCATAGATTTCCGCGCACTACTAACGCGGTATGAATCAAACCAACTGAGTATAAGTTTCCGTATAATGCCAGTATGTGCGGTATTTTCGGTGTTTCGGGTTGTGTTTGTGCCGTCCATCTCCATCTTAACGAGATCACTTTTTCTGGCGAGTTGCCTTGTATACAGTATTATATATTTCTGGGTTGGACATCTGTGCTCGCGCCGCAGTTGTCGCAGCCTCGATACGCTTCGTTGCTGACTCTTGCTCTGGTGTTGACAGCGTTATCGCTCTGGTGTCCTCCACCACAGCTGTCAATAGCATCAAATCCTCTGGCCTAACATGTCTCTCATCCATATTCCATATAAGATAGATTAGCGCTCCAAATCTAGCTTTAACATGGGCTCTTGTGCTCCATATGTCCTTAATCGGGCGCTCCACACTGCATCCATGATAGATGCAATGAGCTGTCCATGCTAACTCCAATAAATCTGTCTTAACTGAAGCTATGACCGTACCATTGAGTGTCTGTGATGTGAACAATGGTGTAGCCGCGACTCTTTTGTATCCATAGAGCAGTGGCTCTTTGCATATGGAGTCAAAGTCAATGAAATAAAACCTATTAGAATTCGCACTGTACATCACATTATCGGGCTTTATATCACAGTGAGCCATGAATGCCATAAAATCAAAACATCTCGGGATCAGATCAAGTAACATGTCAAAAACCTGATCCTTCTGTATGGGTTGTAGCATTTCCATAACCATAACGTAAGAGTCCTCGTAGTCTCCTTTTATAGTATCTAAGTACCATGAATACAACGGTATTAGCGTTGCCAATTTTTTCATGTCATGATCGCTCCACTCTAACCGAGAGGAATCCGGTAGCATTTTTACGACATAATCCTGGCCAGCTTTAGAACCGACAAAAACTAGGGAATCCGGTGGGTCAACTTTCCTACCATCAGCTATAATTTTATCCAATCTAATCCCACTCGTCAGTACTAAGCCAATGGGCTCCAAAGTGCCGTCGTATATCTGTTCTTGCATATAGTGTATCCTTAATTTTTTCTCAGTATGGTGAAAAGACCCAATGTCTCTGGTAAAGCAGCTATATTATTAGTCATATCATATATGAGTTTGTTTTTCCATTCAGCCTCAGGAAACAGCAGGCAAGGATTGCTATTCATCTCTATGAGCATCGGGCGATCCGTGCCATCTTTGTTCTTATATATATTAATATCGATGCCAAAGATCTTGATCAGCTTATTGTCAATCTCCGTCTGTGTCAATAGCGGCCGAGGATACTGAGAGAATACAGCATTTAGCATATTTGTGATCTTTGGATATAATTCAGGATATCGTATATATTTTTCTGAGCGTGTCGGTAAGTTGTTGCTCTTATAGAACTCTGGAGTCAAGTGCACGCCGCCTATACGAGCAAACATATCTTTGCTGCGGTAATCATACGGTTTGTTGCTGTATGAGAAGTAGCTCTTCTTGTATAACAGTATGCCATATTGATGATGTACTACCAAGAACATCCGGATATCATACTTGTAACCATTGATTAGTTCTGGATCTGGTATCAGGACTTGAGCAAGATCGTATGACTTACTCTCTGCCAGTAATTCCTCCTTGGAGTCAACAATTTTTAACCCCTGACGCCCCCAAGCATGAGTCTTTTTAAGGATAAATGTATCGGTCTTCTGTGCTAGAGCCAGCTGTAAGTCCGTTGGCATAAGAAACGTTTGGGGATGTAGCTGTGCCGCTACGTCTGTATCCAATCTGGAACTTATAACTTTCCAGATCTTGTCCTTGTTGAAGAGGTTCATATTGTCAAAACTCACACTGAGCCAGCTACCATTTACTGTCTTGTAGTCTAGTTGATGATCAAACATCTTGCGCAGAGCGTCCCTTGCTAAATATATGTATTTTGTATCGGTATTCGTTGTAGCTGCGTCGCCGCCTGACTGGATCGGAACGTAGATGTGCTGAATGTATAACAGTGTTCCGACGGTAAATACAACCATGAGTATTACTATGAAATCTAACATATAAACTATAAAAATATAAAATAATGGCAACACATAGCATCTTAAGAGCAGATACATTACTCGTCGCATAACAGCATTAAAAACAAATAAATAATCCAGGTTTAGACGTGTCTATCGGTTATATTCTACACTATGTATCATAAATTCAGGGCCTAGTGTAATAACAATGATTAATGTTCGGTGCATTAATGGACAAAGACTATTCTAAGTATAATTGCAGCGGCTACGCGTTGGGTACTTATGTGTCCATGAACAGCACACAGACACTGGATGTCTGTCTAACTACATTATTTGCATTAGATCTGCACATGCACTTGTGTCACCCTTTAAAAAAGCCGCCAACTTTGGCTTGATTTTACGAGGGAAACTTTTAATCTGATTTGCTATGCTGATAAATTCGCGGAGTGTTCCTATATTATAGGTATGTATATACTTAAACAAATACTGTAGTATGTGTAATGTGTTAATTTTTAACCGTATACAATCTACAAAGGTAATAATAATAGATATCAATGCTTCATGGTCAAATGGTATGTGTGAATATTCATTACTTGGAAAGATATCAAGATTATTAAACCACGCTATTAATTGTGCATTCGTTGAAGTGACGAGGGGGAGTCGTTCATCTGTATAAAAAAAATCAATATCTTGGAAAGAATTAACCAGTTCTTGAGCAATAGATCTTTCCACTATAGCATTATGAAACATAAATCCATCTAATTGTGTAGATTGATTCTCTAGATAAACTGGTATTTCTTGCTCCCCATAATAACAAGTATATAAATGATCATACATTCCTCTAATATGTCGTTTAAATAGTATGTCATCCAGGCGGAAAAGGTTGATTCCATCGAACCTTTCTGTTATAAAGTCCTTAACTTCAGGATACTCTTTAAAAAAACTCGCCCTATTTACCGTATTGTCTTGTTCATTCTTCAGCGCATCGGTTTCAAGTAGCATTTGGTATTTCTCTCCAATATGTTTGGTTTTCTTTGGAACTATAATATATATAGAGCCCACAGCTCTATGTTCGTCGAATGCACAATCTTCAGCTGCACTTGTACACCATTTTGTATTACGTCCTATTTCTTGGGCTTCCTCCTCATTTTCAGGTGCGTATATTTTAACTTTGACACCATCGAAGATTGGAATGTGTTTTTTAGTCTTAACTATCGGTATATCTTTATAGGGTTCAAGTATTTCAAGCAACCCACTCATACCTTTGCAACCATATAATCCACAAATATTTCCAATATTAAGAGCTTTAGATGGTATTTTTTTTTCTCTGATCAAAAACATATACCGGTCAAGCGCTGGATATACTTGTTCAATGTCAACATAATATCGAATACCCCCATCTAAATAAGATCGTATAATCCACTCCATGAATTTATTATATTGATTTCCACGGTTAAATGGTTCTGGCAATGCTGTTAATTCTCTTATTGGATATCCGTTATACGTTGTATCATTTAACAATCTTAATTTAAGTATTGTTTCATACTTGTTCCATAACTTTTTAGGGTTTGCGCCACCACCATACTGCGTCATTTATATTTACAATATTTTTTTTTGATATTTAGTTTTCTAGCAGTATATCACTTCAGAATCCATCTGATCGTCAGCTGGGGACTCTGCATCCATTTGATCACGGTCTGTCCATCGAACCGATGTTCAGCTTACATTGCGACAGAGCAGATTATGACCATTACTCGTATGGTCATGGAATGATTACAATCGTATCATGTTAAAGCTCGTTGGTTAGAGCTCCCTAGCTGCGGGCTCTTATAAGTCTGTAGATGTCGGCTATAACCTGATGTATGTAGATAGGCTTCGAGATGAAACCGTCACAGCCAGCTTGCATCGCTCTCTCCTTATCTATATCCCGTGCGTACGCCGTTAACGCTATAATCTTTATATTCCTCAAGGTCGGTAGAGGGCTTCTCTTTAGCTTCTCGGTTAGCTCCAAACCATTCATCCCAGGCAATCCCAAATCCATCAAGATTATATCTGGCGTAACAGTAGACAAGACTTCCAGGGCATTTTCCGCGTCGTGGCAGGTATAGATGACAAAGTTATTTTTACTGAGTAACATCTTCATTAATTTGAGATTCATTGGGTCGTCTTCCACAACCATGACTTTGATGCCATTGCTCATATATAATACACTACATTAATTTAATCGGTAGGGTAAATGTAAACGTACTGCCTTCACCTAATATACTTTCAGCCTTTATAGTGCCTCTGTGGAGCTCCACTAAACTTTTTGTTAGTGTCAACCCCAGCCCTGTGCTAGTATTTTTTGGATCACATCGTACAAATGGCATAAAGAGTTTACCCATGTCCTCTGTGGATATACCGATGCCGGTATCCTTAATATGTACAGAGAAGAAGTTAGCATCCTGTAACTCGATGCTTATTATGATAAGGCCTCTTGGTTTGTTGTACTGTATAGCGTTCAAGAATAAATTATGCACGATTTGTTGAAATTTAGCTCTGTCTAACCGAACATTAATAATATCTTTGGGCTGTTCTAAGGTTACTGTAATGTTCCGACCCTCAAAGATAGATCGGAACGCATCAACAACCTTCTGAATAGCCTCCGATATATTAAAACTATCCAGGTTCAAGTCCATTTTCCCTGACTCCATCTTTGACAAGTCCAAAATATCATTAATAAGTCTGAGAAGATGAGCGCTACTATTTTTGACATCTCGTAACATCTCCTGTTGGGTTTCATTTAATGAGCCAAAACTCTGATCCAGAAGCATCTCCGTAAACCCCATAATAATATTCATCGGGGTTCTTAGTTCATGCGAAATGTTTGACACAAAATCCCCCTTCAGCTTATTATTCTCTTGTATTATTTTCTCCGTAATATCTGTGACAGTTGAGAGAATCATGGATGTATCCAAAACCAAAGAGCTCAACTTAATCTCTACGGGGAATTCTGTTCCATCCTTACGTAAGGCATAAATATGTTTCCCTTCGTCCACGTGATGAGCGTGATTGGTAACACATGCTTTCCTGCTCTCAGCATGGGTTGTCCTAAAACGAAAAGGCATTAACATCTCGAGCTTATTACCTATGAGCTCTTCACGCATATAACCAAAGAGCCGTTCAGCTTTTTTATTCACTAAAACTATAACGCTATCCTCCCTTGATAGGATCATTGCATTGGGTGAGGATTCCACCAATATACGAAACCGTTCTTCGGAGTTTTTTCTTTCAGTTATATCTACCACAGAGGCAAATAAAGTGCACTTTCCTTCAGAATATAGGGAATTAAGTTTAAACTCCACAGGAAAGTGAGTTCCGTCCTTGCGCACGGCAAAAGTTTCATGTGTGCTGTACGTGTCTTGTAGTGTCTTCACGATGAGAGAACTACTTATGAGGATAGTATCGATAGACCTATATATCAACTCATTACGGGAATAACCGAACATTTTTTCGGCAAAGACGTTTATAAACATAATATCCTTGTTTTTATCCATAAGAATAATGGCACTTGGGGCAAGCTCGGCTAATAGGTAGAATCTGACTTCCTTGTAGAGTTCTGACTCCAGTTCAGTATGACTCTCGGCCTTATCCATATCCTCTGATCTATTCATATATACTATTGCAGATAATTTATATCAAAAATGAAAATAGATATCATTTCTGACATGTTGAATTAGAAAGAACAGAGGACATATATTCATATATGAATGGAAAAAAAACATAAAAGCTAGAAAAACAAGCTTACAAAGTATTCTCAAAGATAGTGCACACTTAACTAAGATACAACTGCTCGTTTCAAATATGAATAAATTAGTCCAGTACAGCTATCAGTTCATTAGACTTTATTTCCTACACTGCTTTGAGCAGCAGATCGATATACCCACACTTAGTCATAAATTTATCATGGATGTATTCCGAACACTAGGAAGCAACTCTACCAATGGAAGAAAACCTAAAAATCAAAACTTCCTAGATGAGCTTCAGTTATTCTCACAAAATTATTTTATCCCTACCTTTAGCAATTACGAAAGAATTAGTCTTTATAAAAGAACGCCAGCCTATGATTTAGCGGCAACACAGATGTTGACCGCCTACAAGAACAATGTTTTTATGAATTTTGAGTGTGGTAAGTAGTCGTTTAAAAAAATCTGCTTCCCTGGAGATAGCAAGCTTAAAACTACGATAAGGTTCATTCCACATAAGGAATACATTACCTTTCTCTGTTCCCACGTGGAAATACAGGAGATCTTACCAGAGGAACTAATTTTGTTTCAGGATTTTCACAGTGAATTTATAACCTATCTACAACTCCGCCATGGTAAGCCCTTGCACTATAATATCAAGGCTCACGCTGAGAGTTACCAACCCTTGCTGATCTGGTTAGCCCATAAACTGGAAGCTTCCAGCCCTTGCCTTTACGTACTACTTGCATACCTCAACACCTCTTGCTAGATACTAAATGTATGATTGATTTACTAGGGCAATACGGAGAGGCAAAGTATGCTAATTCCATTGAGAGTAACAAGAGCAAATTCTGGCATAAGTATTTTGATGTTTATGAGAACCGGAAGCTCCGTGTCAGGGGCTATGTCTTCAGCGGTACCGTGCAAACCAATGGCTTTAATGTCACCTTACTTTTTACCAAATCAACAACTAAATCTAGCAAGTTAAAACCCACAGTCAAACAAAAATACAACAAGAACTCAACCTGGTGGGTTGCGATCCAAATAAGTATGATCTACTCTATATGACAGATGGTGTTAAGACTTTACGATATAGCAAGGGACGGCGCCGCCATGAAGCTTATGGGCAACGCAGCGAGGTGATCATCTTGAAAGAACGAAACAAACATGGCATAGTAGCTATCGAGAACACTCTCAGTAATCATAACGCTAAGACAACAGAGCTCAGTTCCTATCTTTCGTATCTAACGCAAAAGCATATCGTGGATGATCGGGTCACTGATTTCTATGAAAATGCTTTTCAGGAAAATGGCTTGGCGCCGTCACATACAAAGTGAGTGGAGCGATAAGAAGCTTGTTGATGAGATACGGTCTAAATTTGAAACTTGTAAGATTGGTTTTGGTAATTGGTCTGGTGCTAACCAGCATTTAAAAAGATTACTATCTAAGAATTTCCCTCTGGAGACTATTGATGAATATAATACTAGTGCTAAATGTCACAACTGTTTAGGTGATACGGAGACCTTTCTCAGAGTTCCCAAGCCTCGCACCTGTCGTCAGTGTAAGTCGCTGGGAAAGACACTCTGTCAAGCAGCCTGTCGCTGGGGTCAAGTTAAGGTTCATGGCTTACTACGTTGTAAAAACGGTTGTGGTACGTTATGGAATCGTGACTTGAACGCAGCATTGAATATAAGGCGTTGCCTGGAGTGGCAAGAGAGAGAGGAGAAATGGCTTTGCGCGAGGCTTTTCGTGATTGCGGAAAGAAACGCCGCCCCATGAACGCATTTTCAAACTTAACAGTGACCGAGTTGGTAGAGTTAGGTTTGGGGTGTTTAGACGATTCTGATTTGAACATAGATGCATCTATTGATATTTATGGTTCAAAAAGAAATGAAAGAAGGGATAGGTCATACTATGAACGAAGCTGCTTGGTTTGTATATAATATGGTTCGTATAGGCTCTGTAAAAAGTGGAGAGTACACATTAAAATCAGGCAAAAAATCTAATATATATGTAGATATGCGCAACATCATGAGCACACCGAGGCTATACGATGACATGTTTAATATCATAGATAGACTACCAGTGGTGTTTGACGACATAGATGTAATCTGTGGCGTACCCCTGGGTGGCATACCGTTTGCTACATTCTTGTCCTATAAGAAAAGCATACCAATGATAATGCTGAGAGATAAAGTTAAAACATACGGACTGGGAAGGCAGATAGAGGGTACATGTTACAAAGATGATAGGGTTTTACTTATAGAGGATGTCGTATCAACGGGAGCTTCAGCTAAAGAGTCTATTGATATACTACGGGCACACGGTCTAAATGTATCAAAATGTCTTGTGCTTGTGTCCCGCGATGATGCCGCTGTTGCTAACCTCGGTATACCTGATACTCATATTGTCTTCCATCTAGATTTTGTGCAATATATGCTAGACTGCTCGGTGAATAATGAATTATTCATGTACAACAACTCCGTGGCTAATGCGATGCTTAATATGATGTTGTGGAAAAAAACTAATATCATCCTATCATGTGATCTATGTAGTGCAAAAGAAATAAAACAGCTTGTTAACCATATGCATCCGGACATTCTTGCTATTAAGCTACACAGTGACATAATCACTGATTTTGACGAGAGTTTTATGAGTTGGCTAAGAGATATCAGAAAATCACACAACCTATTTGTTATTGAAGATCGTAAACTTTCTGATATTGGCGCTATATGCAAGAAGCAGCTGAACGGGCTGTGTAAAATATCATCATGGGCTAACGCAGTGACAGCACATAGTATCTGTGGTAAGGGAACATTTGAGGCTATTAAGGAATGCAAACTTGCCATAATACCTGTGACGGAACTGTCAGCTGAGGGTAACCTCATTGACGGGCAGTATACGAGCCAGACGATGGCAATGTTAACTGAATACAGGACACATATCGCTGGCATAGTTACGCAAAAGGGTGGTCGCAATAAAGGATATCTCACCATGACACCGGGGCTTACCCTCGAAGAAAATAAAACAACAGACGGACAAGGACAGACCTATAAAGTACCAAGTGCTGACTCTGGTTTACTCTGGATTATAGGACGGTCGCTGTATGAGCACCCTGAATATATCCAAGCATATCGCGAGGCCGGCATGCGACACGCAGCGGAGTGGGGTCTATAGCACGATATATTATAATATAGTATATATATGATACCTGTGAACAGTATGGTTCCCGGTCATTATTATGTTCTCAATGGCTTACATATATATCAAGACAGTCTCATTTATATTGATCGCTATGTTGGTGCAACGAGTGGTGGCCACATATTCTCGAGAGCAGAGGTACCAGATGGAACTCAGGGAATTCGTTATGAAACTCCCATGGATTTAGATAGATGGCCTGAACGGGACACCTTGCCGGAGTGTACCATTAAGGGTCAACATACTGAGGCATCGTCTTCTATCAGAAATTGTGTCAAAGCTGGTATGTTTACCAGCTTGGTATCAACCATAGAGGGGCAGACCATGGTTTCTACCTCAGTAATACCCAAATATGAAAAGCTACAGGATGTATATGATACATTAACCCCGCGGGAACTCCGTTATGTGTTTACCGTTCCATCAACATGCTATTAACAGAGAGACAGATTAGCTCTCGACAAATTTATTTACCACTACCCGTGTCATGCACAACAAGCTTGAACTTTGCCAAATCATGGGAGAATAATACTATTCTCCTTGTTATATTTGCTGCAACTGACACACGCGTACTCCCTAGGGATACAGAAGATGATCAGTATGAGATTGTGTTACCTGCAGGTACTTTACATATCGCCGATATATATTACAACCGCAGTATTGACTCTTTAGTTGTGACATGCAATTTTGTACCAGTTAGTGTCTCATATATGACAGAATATATCGATTCACACACATTTGCACCAGGGAAAGTGATATACAGTAATGTGGGACTCTGCTTGGATCCAAACGATCCCTTGGTCTCTGCCGTAAAAGCCCTACCAAAGGCTTCACATATTTTATGATACATAGCACAGGACATACAAGTGTTGTTGTTTCATAACCTGGATAAATATCATGTTTTTATCCAAGAATAACCAGTGTACACCATAATATATTTTATTTAAAAAAGAATATACAGGAGGTTATATGGCTACGGCTCGTGATATACTCACAAATAAATATGTTACCGCCAGTGTTAGTTTGTTTGTTATAGTTTACGCAAGCTTAGCGAGGCCACAGCTGCCAGGCTTTGTTGCCGCGTTGTTTGATAGTGCTGTGTTTCGTGTAATATTTTTGACGATGTTAGTTTATATGAGTAACCAGAATTTGCAAATAAGCATCATGATTGCCCTGGCATTCACTATCACTATGAATCTACTCAATGAACAGAAGATAGCGGAGGGTTTTATTGACGGCATCAAGGAAAACATGCTAAATGAAAACTTTGACGACACCCAAAGTAAGGATAGTGAGGAGAGCGACGAATAGAGATAGCGAACAAATGGAACATATGACAGCGAACAAATAGTGGCGAGTGATATGTAATAATTATTTATTATGTAACATTATAGAATAATGCCGGCTACCATTAATGAGGCTTTTACCTCACCATTTCATAAATTTAACTCTGGGCAACAAATGGAACAAACATCGGCATCAATGGTGTCGACATCTTCCGCTGATATTAGAAATCCCGAATATCAGGAGAATTATAGGGTTTACAATAATGCAACAAACTATGATATGCAATACTCTACTCAACAACCACAGTCATATTATGCATTACCCCAATATGCAGCATCACAACAGCCCCAACCTCAACCTCAGCATCAACGTCACCCTTACGCAGGAAAAACAGACCAACACCATAGCTCAGAACTTAATCATGGTGCATCGTCGGATGGTTGTGACATGCTTGTAGCTAGGATTATGAGTTGTCCAGTATGTAGGCAAAAATTGCGCGCAATAATGGTTGAGGATCACATACAAAGCCAACAAAAATCATCCGTACCACCCCAGCAATCCCAACAAGAACAAACCGGAGGTTCTTTCAATATGCCGGAGATACCGGGATTTTTAGGTAATTTTATCGTAGGTATAGCCTTGATATTTTTGATTGATCGAATAGTGAAACTGAAACTAGGCTAGTGAGCGCTTACCTAAATGTAAGGACATATTCTGACTGACCAGGATGTACCATCCCTGTACATCTCATAGGGCTTCGCACAACCATATACCTTATCCGAGCTCTTCAACATATCGCATATATCCTTTGAAGCGTGGGGATTAATCTGGGTCATATTCTCTTTAAGCACAGCGTGACGGAAAATGCCGCAGTTTATTTCATTCTGTCTTACGGACACCATGAGACCACAATGAGGACACGGGAAGTTATATGCACCATTATCCAATTCCATAATATAATATAAATTATATTATATTATGTATGTTTGCACGTCAAACTTGCTATCAACAAATCTAAGCAGCGACATATGTGAGACTGAAGATGAGGTAAACGCACGCTACGGCCTTACAATATTATACATCTTGGATAAATGATGAAAATGTGGATTTTATACTGGTGCAGGAAGGCGATCGTATTTTTGAAGGTATGTTACAAGCCAGCGGACTACAGTATATGGAACCAGCTGGTCGAGAACTCAGCAAAAGTTTGTATATTCTGTATCACCGGAGATGGCGTGCATTATATGACTACACGCCAAGATGTACAGCTATATATCAGCACATGTTTCAAGCTCCAGTACCCTTCCGGGGTCAGTTGGTATATTTTACTCCGTTAGACAGTGATGTCGGTGTATTTATAGGCAATATACACGGCTCCGGTCAGAATGCCGCAATTTCCACTAATGTGCTTAATATTATGGCTTCAGAGGCGCCTGAGGGATCAATCATAATAGGAGGCGATATGTATGTCGATCTCTGTAGCATAATGCAAAATGGAAGATGGAAGATACCTGTGTCAAAGCTCAAAGTATCCCACGGCTCAGCATAATTATGTAACTGAACAGAACGGATCGTTAACATCAACAGACAAGACAAACTCCCCGGATAACTTTGTCTTCCGGGGCTACACTGTTGGTCATGTCGCTTCCTATCCACATATGACGAAAGGTAAATATCCATATAGATATCACTACGGTTGCCTACAGGGCAATAACAACACTATGGATCAGATGGACGGTTGCAGAATAGGAGCCGCTGGGAAAATTAGCCAGGAGATAGTCAATAAACCTGATCATATGTCACTGCCCTGCAAGATCGGACGCGTCAGGGCATACCGAAAAGCCAGGTTATATGATTGGTTTAGTGATCATGCTTCATTGTCGGTTATCTTTCATCCGATATAAGTGATATTGCATATAGTCCATATAAACGGTTAAATCTTTGGGGAACGACATATCAGGGCACATCTTATGCTTATCATGGATCGTTAAAGTCTTGATATGCTTCGGCATATGAGCTATAAGCTCACGTAGAAATTGTAGCGATGATCCATCATACACATCTATAGAAATGTACTTAACCAGGCTTATAATATTTATAACACTCTCAATGTCAACTGTACTCTCGTTAAAATATATGTAAGAATGGATTTTTTCTGTCTCGGTGAAAGCTATGATTCCGGTATTTTTGTATAATACGTAATACATAATATGATATAAGTATCTTCATATTATATATTGCTATAATCCGTCAAGCTACCGTCAAGCTACCGTCAAGCTAGCCTCACATAGTATTTCCTCTGTTATCTCCTCTTTGGTCTTAAATTTAAGCTTACCTGTTTTTTCTGAGGGTTTCATTGAGCATATACCATATTTTTTACCCAGCTCTTGTAGCTCCTTAAGCTTAAGTTTATCAAGATCAGCTCGGTGAGTTTGTATATACATATCTTCTTTGCTTAATCCATGAACACCGGCATAAAGTTTTTTGCCAGCAGACTCCAGTGTTGTGTAGTCTCGTAATACAATATTTGTCTCAGGTGCTCGGTTTATTAAATACGATGCATCACTCAGAGCATCAGTGATTAAGCTCTCCCCATTAATGCTAACAGGGTAAAATACTGGAACATCATCATGATATAATATCACTGTTGGTTTATTAGCATTATATTGCATTTCACAGTAACTGAATGTTATGCCAATAGTATCCACTATTATCAGATTTATATCAAATAAACAACAAATATAGTATTGTAATGACATGCTCGGCAGGTCGTCCCTGTATCGGAGATCTTCATGGGATAATGTTGTCTTTGATATGTGTACATTGCGCTTAAAAAAACTAGGTGCGGCATACGCCAGTTGCTCCAATAATTTATCTACCTGAAGCTTCCGCATCATCCATGGTGTTGCTACGAAATCCGGTAACAAGACTGACATTAAGGCGTGCCAAAAAGAGTATTTTTTACCTGATACGGAAGTTAGGGAGAGAGCACTGTCTGCGGGAAACAGAGACTCAAAATGTTGTGGTAGCTGCATCTTTAGTGTATTCGAAGCCGGCCTCGGTGCCAGCTCCCTTATAAAGTCGGAAAAATGCAATTTTCTAAAATTTATTTGTGCTTCCCCCATTAGGGCTGATAAGTCTTTGTAATCTTTAAGGGACGACATACTATGTTATAACACCTTATCCATCAAATTTTTAATATATTACATCGTAATAATATATGTTAGATTGGCTGAATCCCTTTAACGGGTCAGGTGATGGCTGGGCCTCGTATATAGTGAGTTGGCTTTGGACATTACTTGCCTTGTATCTGTGTTACAAATGCAACACCCATGAGATGATCCTGTTGCGTATAGTATATTTATTGATAGCGTGGATATTTACTCCGTATTATTTGGTATATTACCTGTTATATCATGGCTTACTGCAGAGACCCTGTGCTAACGCCTTTGGATCAGTGGGTGTAACCTGGTAGGAGCTCACGACTAGTTGTATGCCTGCGGCTGTACAACTGTCTGCGCCCCTAGCCCGCGTCCTATTGGAAGCTTATTGAAGGACGCGGCTGGGTGCGCAGGGATTTTGTATCAGTAAGCTTCCAATAGGACGCGGGCTAGGGGCGCAGGGATTTTGGGAGCGCTTTAGCGCCCCAAAACTCCCGTGAGCTCCTACGGGCTCTGAAACAGCCACAACGTGTAATGGTTTATACAGAGATCGGACTCTATTACGGAACTACGGTTGACCTACCGGAGCTCTTACAGTTCAGTAGGTTCATCGGTAACTATCTTTCTGACAAACGCCTGCTATCTATATGTGGCGAACTGACAGAGACTGGAGGCATTGTTGATTCCGACACTAAGGCAGATATAACATACTATGATCTGTTGGATAGACTAAATGGCCTTATTTCCGACAACTATAGACATGCGGGTCGCCAGATTTTTTGAGACAAGGACTCTCGGTTTCTATTATGTCCTAGATGATTGCCTATCCTGCACCTAAGGTAACGGATGGATTATCGTAAATTTCTCACTCACTATATCAATCCACTTATATGGATCCTTTGTAACATGTATCTTGTGCATAATATCCTCAACTACCTGAGTATCGAACACGGTATTCAGCTCCAGACGCAATATATGGCCAACCGTCTCAAACTGAGACGATGATGACATAGTCTCAATGTCCTGTAATATATCCTTATATCTATATCGTATGATATTATGTAACATATAGGTATATGCCCCATCTTTGTATATTGCCCTGAGAGACGCCAGTATACCGATTATTATTTCACGCTTACCTCTCAGGTAAGTATATCTTTGATCCCTCAATATAATATGTCTCTTGTCCCCGGCACTTTCCAATGCCTTAATAGATTCCATATCGTGTGTAACTATAGCTTTTATTTGCAGATCATCTATCGCATAGACAAAATCACAGTTAGGTTGAGATATGTCGAGATAACAACCTCCGTCGTACTGCACATTTAGTCCATATATAATATGATCTAAATGACCAGCTACTTCCTGACTGAACAATAAGCCTACTCCAGCTATGTCGTTCCCTGAATAATCTTGCACAACCACGAACCAACGATATGTCACTGCTAAAGTATTTAATAGCCTCAGACATTCAGTTATATCCAGTATACCTTCGATACGTCGTATGCCTCCCTCGTATTCTACATTTTGTCTCAAGGCATAGACTGTAACATTACATATATCTTCATAGTAGATGTTTTCTGCAACCTTGCTCCAGTTACTCGCCAGCTCCTTCTTATTGTTACAGACCAGAAAAGGAGGATCTTCCAACATAGGATCAATCAATATGATATGTACAGGATCGCAAGGGCATTCTGTTTTAAGTGTGCGTAGGAATCGCGGGAACTGCTGCTCATATTGAGGCTCTATAGACCATAGGGCGTCGCCACCCTGACGTGCCATATGAGCAGCAGAGCCGATTGCCACATACACGAATGTCCTCGGTTCGTCTATCGGTATATTTAGGATGACAGCTTGTAAATCCATCTACTGGCTGGAATGTTTCATTTTTGATACCCTTAATAATAAGTCCTTTGAAAACTACTTAGAAAGAACAGACTTAAGTCAGTGAGGCATTATATCATAGAGCTAGCTGGAAGTTATGCCCACCTGGCAAAGTGATCAGGATTAGTAAAGCTGATAGCATCTCTGTTAGCCCAAACATCGCGTTGGGTCACCCACTACGGTATAGCTGCGAGACAACACTAAGGTGCGCACTAAGGGTCTTGCCGTCTGATGGTTCGTGACGCGTTTTTGATGTTAGGCTAGGGTATCTTCGAGATACACAGGCTATCACAACTTTATTTTTCTTACCAAGGGTAACACCTCGGGGCATGATAGTGGGGCGCTCACCCATTAGGCATGTCGTGGTAACGGCAGGATACTGTCTAATACGACGTATTTCTCGAAAGTGTCAGCGGCTTCGGTCTAAGGGTATGGCTTTCGACGGGTATGGTTTTATTAGGTGGCTTGTAGTTATACAGCACTCCACTAAGAGGACGGCAGGCGACTTCGGTCTAGAAGAACTACTCGAAAGTGAGAGGGCAAAATATATGCAATAGGGCTGTACTGCTTACCCGGTACGCAAGGGCAATCTGCATTAATTGTTTCCTTGTGGAGGTGGTGGCGCCTCACGCGCCAAAATAAAGCTATCCAGGAAATCTCTTGTTCTTGTTTACCGTGGCAAGTAAAAAATAAAGCTAGGAAGCCATAAAATAAAAGTAAAAAATTTAATTGAAACATTCTGTTTTTAACCCCAATTTTCCTGGTGCTTAGAACCAGGAAAATTAGGTGATTTATGCTGGGATTATTTTAACCTCCTGTTTACGCATAAAAATCAGGAAAATAAACCAGGTAGGAAGGCCAAATCTTTGGTCTAAAATGGGAGAGCCATGAGGTTAAAAATGGGTAATTTATATAGTGCTTAGGATTTCTGGATATTACTTTCACTTGTTTTAAAAAAATAATTTTTTTAAATTTTGGAAAAAAATCCGGAGCCCGTAACTTTTTTAAAAAAACTTTTATAACTTTTTTCGCAGCCCGTTTCGTTATTTTATATTTCTAAGCTGTATAGCTATGATTTATCTGAATAATTTTTATACCAGGAAGAAAACAGGACTATCCAGCTTAGTTATTTGTTTTCCTGTTAGGTTGGTAAAAAGTGGGAGCTAAGCTGGAAAATGGTCTCCCTAGGTCTGTTAACTCGGATCGGTTATTTTATGAGGAACAGTCTTCTCCTGGCTGCTTGTTAAGCAAGTTTTTCTGTACTATTTTTGGAAGGCGTTGGGAGAAATCTATTTACTAAATTTTTATATAATCCTAGGTTTATCCTGATTTCCTGCCCTGGTTAAAAACAGGAAAAATCTGATCTCTATGCAGAAAAAAATAATCCAG
>SXGU01201606.1_pt1 | contig 44996 bp, 32 predicted proteins | sample 3174531 | NCBI WGS metagenome assembly SXGU01 (sample SAMN11356863, study PRJNA531348) | freshwater metagenome | isolation source: freshwater sample F1-140 | place: China: Fuxian Lake, Yuxi | collected 2017-12-25 | reverse complement strand
GTTGCCCTGGCCTCGTTTTCGGGGTCGGGTCGAAACTCCGCCGGGAGGAACTCGATCGTCGCGCCGTCGAGGTTGCCCTGGCCTCGTTTTCGGGGTCGGGTCGAAACTCATTCATCTTGATCTCAAACTTCCACTTGCGAAGGTTGCCCTGGCCTCGTTTTCGGGGTCGGGTCGAAACTTGCAAATCTCCGCCAACTTTAAGATTTGCTGGTTGCCCTGGCCTCGTTTTCGGGGTCGGGTCGAAACGGCGACCGCGACCATTCTGGAAAATCCGGTTAAGTTGCCCTGGCCTCGTTTTCGGGGTCGGGTCGAAACGACGCACACGATGCCCCTGACGCCCACGACGCGTTGAATGGCCCAGGCTGTCGGGCCAATTCGAAGCATCACAAAGTTGCAGTTTTTCTTGCCCGCCCGGGCCCAGCGACTGTGGTTCGGGTCGAATCATCGTCGACGCCGGCAACCCCATCGGCTGTTTGGCTGTTCAGCTTGTTGGGGACGCCATCGACCGCCCGGGCCGCAATCCGCCTGCGCTGTGGGTGTTCGGCACTATCGTCGTGCTTTGGACCCTTGCCCTTCGCCACCCGTCCTGCTGCCCCGCGGTGCCTGGGTACCCCGACCGCGGAACGGCAACACCTTGCCCCGCCCACCACGACCAAACCGGTCCGTCGTGCCGGGGCCTGAAAAGGCTGTCTGCCGCGACGCCTTGGATGCCGTCAACCAGGCCACCATTGCCTTGCGCAGCGCCTCAGCAACCAGGGCGAGCACGGCGATCGCCGCCAGCGCGGCCACAGCAATGACGACCTTGAACACCATGCGGCCTCCCGTTACGGTCCGGCGACCTTGGCCGTGGCCTTGCCGACCACGCCGCCACTGGCGCAGGCGATGAACCGCCGCATCTGTGCGCTCAGTTCACGGCCTGCCGTGCTGTCCACAGGTGCGGTCAGCAAAAACAGGACCTTGCGCCCGCCGGCCATACGCGCCAGCACGACCAATGTACCCCGATCCCGACCCGCCAGCATGGCGGTTCCGCTTTTCGCCCCTTCCAGCGTCGTGCCTGCAATCGCCGTTGGCAAGGCGCTGCAAGTGCCACCAGGCGCAAGCGCCATCCGCAACCCTTTGGCGATTGCCGGGACTTCGCTGGGCAAAAACGCAATCCGCCCCTCGTCCACCGGGTCGGTTGTCACATAGCGCGCCTTGCGGACCCGGCCATCCCCCACTGCGATGGCCGCATACAGTCGCGCGAGTTCCGGCAGCGCCGTCGCCGCGCCCAGCACGAGCCGCTGCGGGTTCGCCGGATTGAACGTAAGGCCAATCGCGTCGGCCACACGCGCGGTCGCGGCCGCGTGCTGCGTCGCCATTTGCACAGCACAGACGTTACATGACCGCGCCAGAGTCGTCTCAACCGTCATGGGTCCGTGGTGGTGGCAGTGCACCACGCCCGCAGGCGTCGACAGCCTTCCCGAACAATTACACACGCCCCCTACGCCCGCAGCGCCCGCGACCGCCATCACCTTGCCTGCGGAACCGATGTCGAAGCTGCCGCGAATGGCGTTCGACAGATCGCCATGGCGGTTCGAGGCTGCGCCAAGGACGGTGGCGGTTGTTGCGTCAAGCGCCAGTGCGGCGGCGAGGTCTGGTAGCCCAGCGACCACTGCCACCGCCGCCTGCTGAAACGATGGCACTTCGGTGGTTTGCAGGGGTCGTGGCGCGATGGGCTCAGCCCGCAAGAATCGCCGCCATGGATGGGCAATTGCGCCGGCAAGGTCGAACCTGTCAGCCCGATGTTGGCGTTGACTGCCCGCCCAGGTGGCCAATTCGCTCGTCGTTTGTTGCCCTGCTGTGTTGAGGAGCGGGCCGGGTACGGCACCGGCTAACTTACCAATGCGCCGATTTGGCATCATCAACTCGCACACCAAGACCCGATCATGTGGGTCGACGCCGATGGCGCGGTGGGCGACCAGCGCGAAGGCCACGACCACCGTAGCCGGCAGAAGCCACCGCAAGACGGCCGGCCGCTGCAAGTCAGGCAGCAGCTCGGGCGCATCCTCGCGCACTGGCGCCACGGCGATGGCCGACAGCACAGCCATGGCCGACAGGGCCAGCGTGCCGTGACCCAAGATTGGCATTCCGCTCCCGGTAAACGGCAGCACGCCGACGTCGGTCAGCAAACCCAAAAGCCAGTGCACCGCCAAAGCCGCACCGGCCGCTCGGCCAACCGCGCGCTTCGACCGCAGCAGCCCTGCTGGCAGCCGGGCGAGCGCCAACAGCAGCAATACTGTCGGCACCACACCAAGGCAAGCGATGAGGGTCACCGGCACTTCGTCGTCGACTTGCCGAACCTTGAGTTTTTCAGCCGCCTGGGGTTTCCAGCGCGCTGCCACTGCGCCGTGCAGGAGCATTTCGCGTACCAGGGTCTGGTCGGTCCTGACGTGGATTCCGGCGCTTGCGTCATCGCACGCCGTAGGTACTGGTGTTGCCCACGCAGAAAACCGGCGCAAGTCCTTGTCGCCTCTGGCAAGCGCCGCGCACGCAGCGAACACCACAAGCCCCGCCGCCAACCACAGCAGCGCATTGCGCCCGTTGCGGCCCAGCACCCACAGCGCCGCCACTAAACTTGCGGAAAACACAGCACCCTCGCCAAGACCGGCGCCCCATTTGGCGGAGGCACCGAAGACCGCAATGCACGCAAGTGGCGCAGGCCAGCCGATCCGTTGCCAGGTCAGCGCCACCGCCAGCAACGGCGCACAGAGGCGCAGTCCTTCCGCAGGCCGCAGGCCCATTCCGAACTTTTGGAGACCCGCCGCAGCAAGGGCCGTCGCAATTGCGACCAGCGCCCAGGCCACCCAGGGTGGTTGTAACGCCGCGTCACTCGGCCAAGTGAGCTTGGCTGACGCCGTGGCCGAAAGCAGCGCTGCCGCGCCGACGAACGCCGCCGCTTGCATTCCCATCGGGACGCCAGCAAGCCGGTGCACCAGCAGCGACGCGGCTGGCATGACCAACCACCCGGCGGCAACGGATCGACCGACCAGCGGACCCGCAAGCGCCTGGTGTGCGAATGCGGCGGTCGCCACCAAGGTCAGTGCGAATTCCCAGGATGGCGCTGTGCCCGGCACCACCGATGCAGCCAGCAGCGCCGCTGAGGTCACGGCGAAGAGAATCAACATGATTGCGATTGCCTCGCCGGTTCAGTTGTGGTTGTTCCATGCGACGTCTTGAGCGCTGCAAGCGCTGCAGCGGCAGCGGTGCACGCCGGCACATCCCGCAACGGCACGGACATCTCGATTCTGGCCACCCGCACGGTCGTCCGATCGGTCGCGCGCAGCCCCACCAATTTCACTGGCTGGTTGCGCAGCCGCCCCTGCACGCGGGCGATTCCGTCTGGGTCGGCGTGGACGGCGACCAGCGAACCCATTGTGCTGGCGCCACGCACCAGGTAAGTGGCCAGATCGACGCCACGGAGGACGCGATGAAGCGCATTGGGGGCCGGTGCTGGCATCCGAATTGCCCGCGCTTCAGCCAGGGCCGAACGCACGACGCGCCGGCGTTGCACCAGGTCGAGGGCCGCAAATCCGTCTGGTAGCATCAGGCAAGGCTCGTCCGCAGGCTCAAGCTCCGCCACCGACAGCGCGGTTGACGCCGGCAGGGGGGCCATGCGACTGCCGCGGTCGCCCTGTGCCGTGCTCGCCGCGCGGCTAGCCAGTCGCCGAACTTGCGGCTCGAGTGCGCGGGCGAGGCGCGGGTGTAGGCAAGCCAGCGCTGCGCGCAGATCGTCGTCGCCGCCGGCCGACGTCTGGTCCTCCGCGCGACCATCCACATCTTCAAGCGCGGTGAAAAGCGTGCGAAGCAAGCGCTTGACGGAACCGGATGCCACGGGCGCTGCGGCAACCGGCGCGCTCGGTTGGCGGCCGACTAGCGCAACACACGCCAACGCCAATGCGTCCAAGCGCACCGCCACTGCCGCCGCGCCCATGGTCAGCGCGTCCTGGTCGAGTGCTTCGATGACGCGCCGGGCCGCCTCTGCGACCACGCTTGCTGTCACCTGGCCGCCAGCGCGCAAAGCCCGTGCAGCTTCGCGGGCGAAACGTGGGTCGTCCGGCAACTGCAACAGCGCCTCGGCAGCGTCGCCGAGGTTTTCTGTCAGCAGCAGATCCAGTTCGGCCTGCGCATCCAAAACGCCAGCACCTGCGACAGCCGACTGACAAGCAGCACGGGCCTGTTTTTCGGCCGCGGCCTCAAGGCCCGCGCTGGTCGTGGTCAGACCGACCTTGGCAACGTGCACAAACGGTCCAGCCTTTGGGGTGCGCAGTGCGGCGGCGACTTCGGCGTCGACCAGCGCCTGCTGAATCGCGCCAGACTTGGCTGCCAACAACTGGGCCATCACCTGCAGGTCCCCGGCAACGCAGTCAGAGTCCGCACTGCACAGCACGACCACGCTGCGAAACCACTTGATTTCTTGCATGATGACTGCAAAATTCTCAAAGCGGGCAGCGTCGGCCGCCTCGGACAGACCTGTCCAGATTGGAGCGACAACCAGCAGATTGAGCGCAGTCGGCTGCCCGCGCAGCGCGATCACCTCGGCTGCCGCGTTGGCCACCGGCCCGACTCCGCTGCCGGCGGTCGCGCCCGTGCCACACATCAGCCATAGCTCGCGCGCTGAAGTCGTGTGCAGCAGACGCCCAATGCGCGTACGCAGGGCAGGTGCTGCGCGATGCCATGCTGCCGTGTCGACCGCTGTCGCCATGCCGCCCAGGCCAACGCTGCCCGCTGGACCGGTCGAGCCGCCGCCCACCACAACGTCCGCGCGACCGGCAACGCTGTCCACGCGGATGACTGCGTCGCGACGCATGGTTTGCGACGCCGTGATGGCGCTGGTGCCCAGGGTGAGGAACAGGGTATGGCCGCTAGACATTGTTGGCCTCCATCGGCGCGCGCGGCGCACGCACGAGCACAGTGCGGGTGGCGTCGACCCGAACCACGCCGGGCACCGTGACTTGCTGCGTTGGACATGTCGCTGCGCCATCAGGCGTCAAGGCGTTGATGGCGAGCACTTTGCCGTCACGCGCCTCGATGCGGCGGTTGCCTCCGAGTTCCAGCAGCGGGTTGGCGGGCGACAATGCAAGCTCCACGCCCTTCCAGACCACAATGGCTACCGGCTTGCGGCGTTGTCGACGCCAGCGCAGTTGCCCAAGCCGACCTGCTATCAACAGGACGATTGCAGCAATGACCCCGCCCGCGGCGGTGTAGTCGCGGGCGGCGCCGACCGTGCGCGGTTGCGGTCGCGCAGACGGCGCAGATGCAGCGACGACGGTGGGCGACGACGGCAGTGCCATTGCAGCGGCCGCAGGCTGGACTGCCACGGTTGGCGTGGCTGTCGCCGGTGCTGCAAGCGCCGGCGCCTTGGCTAAACCGCGCGCTTGGGCAACACATCGGCGTAGGACAACTGGTGTCGTAGGCCCAGAAATGATGCAGTGTGGAACACCGCGCTTGAGCAGTTCAGCCACAACGCCGGCACCATCCAAGAGCGTCGCCCCCGCCTGCACGCTGGGCTCGCCGTCGCTCACCAGGACCACCAACTGCGGCGTCGGGGCCAGCCGCAGCCAGGCCGCAAGCTCGCCAAAGTCAGACCGACGGTCCTTGCCTGCGTGGCTCGCAATCTGCTTGCCCAGCAGGTCGAAGGCAGCTTTGCCAGCGCCCGCAGGCACGCGGTGCAAGACGCGAGTCCGTACGCCGAACAGCACAACGGTCACGGGCCAGTCGCCCAGGCTGCCAGGTTGCCGCACCGCTTTGGCGAACGCGCGAACCTCCGCCTTGGCGCTGACAGATGCATCGATACCCACCAAGATGTCGCCCGCAACGGGCGTCGCGGGGTCTGCTACGCCGACCGCCAATTGCGCATGGGCAACATTGTGCGGCGCGAGCAGCAGGCCGGCTGACACACATGCGCCAGCGATTTGGGTCGAAAGGGCTTGCATAGTCAGGCCACCGCCAGCGGGAAGTGCCGGCTACGCCCTGAACCGTGCAAGCCCCGTGCCAAGGTAGATGACGAAGGTCAATACATTGAAATAAATACGAAACACCTTAGCCGGATCAACGCAAACGGTGCGACCCATGCCGCACGCTGCTTCCGTATTGGAATAGCTGTTCGCTAGCCTCGGCCTCGCACCGAGTGAGGCTTCGCCGGGCTTTCCGCCGCAAACAGCGACAGCAACTGCTGCCGGTATTGCCGCTGCTTGCTGGCATGGCCCTTGCACAGCTCTGCTGGTGCCGCCGGTCGTGGATACCGGCCGACCACGCCGAACCACACCCGCAAGCCGAGGAGCCCAGCCATGAACAGCCAGCAGCCAACTCGACGTGCCGCGTTTTCGCTTGCGGACCTTCTGGACCTCATCGGTCGCGCCGTGCTGCTGGCGCTCGGCTGTGCCCTGCTGGCGTTGCTGGTCGCGGTCTTCGCGGACGAGGCGGCCGCTCAACCCCGCCCACAGCCTCTGCCTCAACCCGTGGCCAGCGGTGTGGCTGTCCGCCTCGCCCAACTCGCGCCTGCCGTGCTGGTGCCGTGGGCCGCCGACGACGACAGGGCTGCAACGCAGGTCAGGGCCAAGCATATGATAGCGTTGGGGCGCGCGCGACTGACGGTCCTTGTTACGCCGAGTTCCCATGATCTCAAAGCGCAATTGGACCCGGCGCTACCACGCATGCGCATCAGCGTACGCGACGGCCAGCGCACGCTTCAGTGGCGGATTTACAGCGATATCAGCGATTTGCAACTCCTGGGCCCGCGGCGCTGCCAGGGCCGAGAGATCGCCGCAATTCGCTGGTACGATCTATCCGCTGATGGTGATACCCATCTGCGCGAGCGCGTGGTGTTGGTGTCGGCGCCCCGGCTTGCTGGTGGCAGGGGGCGGGCGTTCATCACGCGTTCGCTCAGTCAGGCGTCCGGCAACCAACCGGGGTTGCGCCGGGATTCGCAGTGGCTTCTCGACAAACACTGTCGCATTCAGGTGCAAGTCAGTGGGGCACACGGCGGGTCTGCCGCGGCCGCACGACGAGACTTGCTCGGTAGCACCAGCCTGCAGGGGTGGCGCTTGGTGGACAAGGCCGTGCCGGGCGCCCCTGATTGCAGCGGCGGCGAGGGATTGTGGCGCGTAAGCTGGCAGTGTTCGTCGCCGCGCGTTGCGCAATCCATCCTTGCTGGCGCGCACGCGGGCCCTGGTTGCAAAACGACCGAGTTGACGCTCCAACCAATGGACAACAATGCACCGCTGTGCCGATGGGTGCCGCGCCGGCCCGACCGGTTGCGTCAGGTTGGCCTCCGCGCCGCATCGCGGTAACCTGCGCCCACTAGCGGTGCAAGTTCAGCAGTCCCCATCAGCGAGGAGCCCAAAATGCCACGACGAATTCTGGTGACCTGGCTCGGCAGCACCGACCTGAACCGGGCGAGTGAAGGCCGCGGTGCCATCCAAGATATCGTGACCGTGGCGCGCGACGACGGCAGCCCGTTCACCAAGGTCGTCGTGCTCGATGATGGTGCCCCCAACAAGCAACCACTGGATGCGCAGAACCGTGAGACGCTCAAGCAGCGTTTGGCCGGCAGCGGCAGACAGCTCGATTGGCGCGATGTGAGCGATGTGCCACGCCTTGAAGTCGACAGCCTGGCTGCCGCGGTGTGTACCGTTCTCGACGAGGTCTGTACCGGCTTGGGGCGCGACGACAGCGTCGAGTTGGGGCTGTCGAGCGGCATGTGGACGATGACCTCAGCGATGCTGCTGGCGTGCACGCGGTTCGCCCGGTCGTTTCCGCTGTGGGTCGGCCGGCTCGCTGATACGCCGCGGCAGGCCGTCGAGCGTTTGCCAGCACCGAAGGGCCTCAGCTGGATGCCGACTGGCAGGGAGGCGACGCTCAGCGTCATTTCCGCAGAAGAAGCCGCAAAGTACCAGGCCGAAACCGCAACGAAGACCAAGTCCGCCGGTGTGGTGACCCGCGATGCCGCGACACGACGTGTGTACGATTTGGCCGAGCGGCTGGCTCCGCTGATGGACGAAGTGGTCATCCTGGGGCCGTCCGGGTCAGGCAAGGAAACGGTAGCTGAGCTGATTCACTACGCCAGCGGTCGGGCCGGCCAGTTTGTGCCGGTCAACTGTGGTGCCATCCCGGCAGAACTCGCCGAGGCCGAGTTGTTCGGCACCGTGGCAGGTGCTGGCACCGGTGTCGCCGCGCGGCCAGGCAAGCTCGCGCTTGCGCACAACGGCACCCTGTTCTTGGACGAGATCGCCGACTTGCCACTCGGTCTGCAAGTCAAGCTGTTGCGCGCAGTGGAAGACAAGGCGGTGACTCCGGTTGGGGCTAGCCACCGGGTGCCTGCCAATTTCCGCCTCGTCACGGCCACCCATCGGCCGCTCATCGACATGGTCGCTGCGGGGACTTTTCGCGAGGATCTCTACTACCGCATCGCCACCCACGAATTGGTGTTGCCACCGCTGCGCGAGCGCGGGCGCGATGACGTCGAACTGCTGTTCAAGTTCTTGTGGAAGCAAAGGCTGGACAAGGCGGCCCAACCGGCGAAGGCGGACCTGACCGCTGCGGCGTGGTCAGTGCTCACCGCCTACCATTGGCCAGGCAACGTGCGCCAACTCAAGCTCGTCGTTCGTCGCCTACGCTTTGCCTGTGGCGACCGCATCATCCAGGCCGAAGACGTTAGCGCGGCTCTTGCGTCCTTTGGTTCCCTGCCAACAGCGCCGCCACCGAGTTTGCCGGCGGCCTCGGCCGGTGTCGCGCTCCACCCAGATCCGCAGACGCTGGCGGTCCTGGCGCTTTTCGACCGGCCGCTGCCGCTGCAAGGCACCACCGTTGAGGAGCTCAAGGCTACCGCGCGTGAATTGGTGCAGACCCACTACCTGGACCGCTGTGCGGCCATCAAGGCCGACGCCGAGGTCGGCCGGCAACTGGGTGTCACGGGGCACGCAATCGCCAACTGGCGCAAGGGCAAGTAGGGCCCTCGCACCGCGGCTTCAGCGCCATCCCGGTGTATCGGGATCAAGCCGCGTGCTCGTGCACAGGTCGACAATTGCCCACCAGACTTCGTCCACGCGCACGCCCAACGCGCGGCTGACTCTCAGGATCGCGCCTGGCTGCCATAGCCAAGCGTCGCCCGAGTCCGCCAGCATCTAGTCGGGCGACACCGCGCCTGGGTCGTCGGCGGCTGGTCGCTGCACACCCTGCGCTGGCGGTTCACTCCGGCGGTCGAGCACCACAGGCAGTTGGTCGGCGGCGCGCTTCTGCACAAGCCTGTCGTGGACGCAGCGTAGGTTGTCCTTGCGAATGTTGCGCGCCTGACGTCGACCATCGATGTCTTCGAGGACCAGTTGCACATCGGTCTGGCCAAGGTTCGTAACGAAAAGGGTCGGGGTCGGTTCGGCGGGCATGTAGCTCCGGTTGCGCGGCGGTGCGGTGGGGCGACGCCAGTGGGGGCATTGCACAGGCCACAGGCGCGCTTGACGTCGACGGTGGCTCGGGCGATTGGGGCGGTTCGCTGTCGCGGCGGAGGTTTGCGGCCGTGACGACCTGGCTGACATCAAGGTCTGGTTGTAAGTGCATGAAATCAGCAAAACGGGGCAAAACAGGACGAGCAAGAAGTTGACATAATGCCGGGAGGTTTTACATGAGCATTTTTGGTAGTGATACCAAATGGTTGCATGCTGGCATGTCTTGCGCTTTTGGCGGGCATCGGGCGTCGGCGAGGGGGTTTTACATTTTGGGCGAAAAAGATGTTGACCAGTACGGGGTTGCAGGGTATACGGTTGCCCTGGCCTCGGTTTCGGGGTCGGGTCGAAACGGCATAGAAGCGTCCCTTTCCTTCCTCGTCCCCCGGTTGCCCTGGCCTCGGTTTCGGGGTCGGGTCGAAACCCCGCCGGCGGCGGCCAGCGCCACCGTCTTTGGTTGCCCTGGCCTCGGTTTCGGGGTCGGGTCGAAACCCACACACGTGTTCCGACACTTCGCCGATCGTCTCGTTGCCCTGGCCTCGGTTTCGGGGTCGGGTCGAAACGGCTGGATTTTGACGGGACCCACTGCCCCGTCAAAGTTGCCCTGGCCTCGGTTTCGGGGTCGGGTCGAAACTTGAACCTTCAACTTGCGAAGGTCCAACTTGTTGTTGCCCTGGCCTCGGTTTCGGGGTCGGGTCGAAACTTCGCGTCCGTCACGAGGCGCTTGCGGAAGCGAGGTTCGCCTGGCCTCGGTTTCGGGGTCGGCTCGCCAACGGCTGGCCATTTGCCGCCAAGCGCCCGCATCGCGCACAATCGACCGCGGTCACCCGGAGCGCACGATGTCCGACAACACCAAAGCCGCCTGCGACCTGCTCGTCGTGCAGTCAGCTACAGAGCCAATCGTGCTTGCAAAGCTTTTGCAGGCCCTGCGCCCGCCGCGCGTGCTGCATCTGACCACGCCCGACGGTAGGCGCAAGGGCAACGACGACGGCGTGCTGGAGCGCTTTCGGCGCGAGGACATCGTGCGCGAGGTCACGCGCTGCGACCTTCCCAGCTTGAGCGAGGTCGCAAACGGCGCCGACGTCTCCGCCTTGATTGAGGCGCGCCTGCGCGCGGCCCTCGCCGCATGCCAACCTCCCGCGCGGGTCGTGGTCGACACGACGCGGGGCCTCGGCCTGCACCGGATGCTGACGCAGGCGGCAGTGCAGCGCGTCGTCGACGAGGTCGGCCACCACCTGGCGGCGGCCTGCGCTGATCCAGACAAAGTTCAGGTGCTGGTAGTGCCGTTGCTGCCTGCGGGGCCGACGAAGGTATTGCCGATTCGGTTTGCGTTGGACGATCGGGCGCTTGAGCGGCGCTTTTCGCTGTCCGGATCCGCGACCATTCAAGCGCAAGATCCTGCTGTCCGTTTAGCGCCGCAGCTTTTGCACCTCCTGCACGCCATGGTGCGGCATGCGCCCCTGAGGGCACTATTTCATTCGCGGTATGCTGTCCATCAAGCGTGGCACTGCCGTCGGCGACTTGTCGCGGGCCAGGCCGCTGCTGCAATCGAGACCGCGATCCTGGAGTTCGGCGCGCACGTCGCCGACTTGCTCGCCAACCTGGCGCTTGACCGCGCCGTCATCGAGCAGGCGGTTCGCGATGCTGTGGCGGCGTTCCACTGCGGCGATGACAGCAACGCGTTCTGGCTGGCTGCGGTGAGCCGCGACCCTGGCCTCAAAGGGCTGCGGACTGTGCTCAACGGCTTAGACGGCCAATTGCATAGTTTGGCGGCCGCTGCAGCGCGACGTGCAGGGCCGGTGCGCGTAGCGCCCGAACAGGCCAAGGGAATCGTCCATGCACGCAAAGTCCTGCAAGAGTCCATGAGCAAGCGTCTCTATGCCGCGCTGAAAGGGCCAGCACCATCGGGAGCGCCCGGCTTGACAATGGCCGCCTTGTACGCTGGGATTCTGCCAGAGGTTCTGGCGGAAGTAGGGATTGGCGGCGACCCGGAGATCGCCGGCGTGCTGGCGCAGCACGAGCCAAGTGTCCTTCTTGAACTGTGCGTGGCCGCTGCCTTGGACGCAGCGCCAGGCGGCAGCGGTGGCAGCGTCCGTGTCTGGCAAAACGGGCATCTGCATAGCACCAAAGCCAGAGCGAAGTTGGCCGAATTCGATGCAGTGGCCCTGGCATGGACCGGCGATTTGGCCGTGGTCGAAGCCAAGACCCACCACAGCACCGCCACCCACAAGGATATTGAATCGCGCATCAAGCAACTGCGTGACCACGGTGGCGCCGGTAGCGCGTACTACATTGTCTACCCCATGTTGCAGTCCGAGATCGAAGTGCTGCAGTCCGGCGACAATAGGCGAGTCAGCGAACTGAACGACAGTTGGATCTCCGACCTGCCGACCTGGTTCAACTATGCGGCTGAAGCGGGGCGAACTCGCGACCAGAAACTCATCGGCCTGGACCAGTTGCCAAACGTCATCGACACGCTGGCCCGCCGCGCGGCTTGACGTCCGCCGCAATTCCGACGACTGTCTGCCGCATGGCCTTGCTCGACTTGCCGCTGTTTCGGATGCCTGTCGTCCAGGCGCGCGTGCTGTGTCGGGCCAGTGCGCCATTTGCGTTCGATGAGCGCGGTCGGCCCACGGTCGCGGCCGGCATGGTTTTGCGCGGCGCGCTCGGCATGGCTCTGGCCAAGGCGACCTGCAGCCCGCGCGGGTTCGCGGGCAGCCAGTGCGAAAAGCAACGGCGCTGCCAGTTTCGCGATCCATGTCGCTACGCCCTATGGTACAAGCCCGGCCTGTCTGGCACCTGGGAGGACATTCCGCCCGCGTTTCGACTCGATCACCGGGGACTGACCGCGCGGCTGGTTCAAGGCGAGTTTGTGCTGCCGGTGGCCGTGTGGGGCGAACGGCCCGTGGCTGAACTGGCCGGCCTGCTCGGTGCCATCGGCGACATGGGTGCGATCGGCTTGGACGCGAGCACACCAGATGGCCTGCACCCGCAGACTGTCCGCTTCGAGGTTGCCGGGGTACGGGCCGAGACACCGACAACCATGGCCGCGATCGGCAGCCAGGCTGCACAAGCTTGGTTTGGCGTGCGCAGGGCAACATTGGTAATGCAGACGGCCACCGAGTTGCCGGGCGCTGGCCTGCACCCGCGCATCGCTGGCGATCTCGACCCGGTCGGTTTGCTGGCGGCCATGGCGGTGCGCGTGGGCATCACTGAGGCAGCCTTGCGCAGCGTAGGGGCCGAGCGCTGCGTGGAATCGGCCATCCACGATGCAATCGGTGACCTGGCCGAGCGCCATCCGCTGCGTGTGGACGCCATCAATACCGTGCCCGTGCAACTCGCCCAGCGCTCCACCCGCAGTGGCGATCGCATCGTCGGCGGTGGGTTGATCGGCAGCTTGATGCTGTCCGGCGAGTTAGGTCCGTGGGCGCCGCTGTTTGCCCTGGCCGAATTGTGCGGCCTGGGTCGACACACTTCGTATGGGCTTGGGCATTGCCAGGTGTTGCCGGCGGTGCCGAAGGCGGCGGTGGCGCAGCCGCAAGCCGCCCTGGAGGTGGAATTGCGAGACCGCATTGTCGACCTGCACACCCGCACGACTGAACTTCTGCATCGCTACGCTGCCCCAATCGACTTGGCAACCTCCGAGGGCACATGACGGGCAATGCAAAGATTCCAGTCCTTTTTGTCGCAACGCTTGGACAGACCGACCTGCAATTGGTCGTCGAGGTCGTCGGCGACGACGGGACCCAATCGCTCGCCAGCGCACCAGTGCGCAAACCGGCGACGCGGGCCGTTCATGATTGCCTGGTGCGCGAGTTCACGGATCTCGGTCTCGAACCGGCCGCCGGCCCCATGCAGGAGCGCAGCGACTGCGAAGTCGTAGTCAAAGATGGGGCAATTGCGGTCGCCCCAACGGGTGGTCACTTGCGTCCGCTGCCGACTCTGGCCCGGTCGAGCGGTGGGCGCTTGGCCGTGTACCCGCGTCTACTCGCCCAGGCTGCTGGGCGCTTTCACCCGGCCGCAGCCAACCCGACGGAACAGCTCGTCGGCGCGCTGCTTTGCCAAACGTCGCGCGACGCAACTGGGGCAGCAGACGTCGACTGGTCGCGCATGGTCGCTGGCGAACCACACGCAGCAGGCGAGATCATCGCCATGTGGTTTGAGAACCAGACTGGTCTTGTGGCTGCTGACAATGCGATTGGTGAGCCCAGCGAAGTGCAGCCAGGCCGCTGCATGTGGCTGAACCTGCTGCAAGGCGCCGAGTACGCCGACCTGCGATATGGCGACGCCAAGCAAGTCAGCCTGACTCGGCCCGCGATGTTGCAACGCGTCGACGCGGCGCTCAGGGCCGTGTCCGCGTGGCCAATACCGCCGCGGCGTGTGTACTTTCACCACGACGGTGGCATTCCCGCCATGTTCGAGGCCGTAGCCGATGCACTCTCGTTTCGCTTGCCCGAAGCCGAAATTCTGGTGCAGCGGCGCGACCGCGGAGGCTCGGATGCCGCCACACGGCCGTACCCGGGTTTGCGGCCCGCGGAGAGCATTCGCCAGCGTGCCGCGGCACGCGACTTGATTGGGTGCGGCCGCTTCGCCGACGCTGCGCTCTTGGCACGGGCCATGCAAGCCAAAATTCCCGACCCTGAGCGCTGGGTCACCGAACTGCAAGCCGGCAGCGCCTGGTTGCAGGGTGAGACTGTGGCAACGGTGCCGACTGACCCCAAGCTGCGTGGCCAGCGCCCGGGCGTGGTGGACGTCGTCGCCGGTGCCTGGTCGGTGACGCCGCATTTGGCCGCCAAGGTGGACAGCGCTGTACGCGGTTGGCTGACGACCGCGCTCTGCGCTGAGGCGGCTGCGCGGGCTGGCGACGCGGTGGAGGTTACGCAATTGTTGTGCACTATGGCCGATGCCGTGCACGACCCCATCCTGTTGGCCGTCGCTCCCCGTGTGGCCGTCGCACCGCGCATGACTGGCCAGCGCGCGCCGTCGGCTAGAGAAGCCAGACTTGACGACCTGTGGACCTGGTCACAGCGCAAGTGGTGGGGTGCGGGACTTGCCCGCGCCGCGTTTTCGTTCGCCGAGGCCATCGACATGCGCACCCAGCCCAAAAGTGAAGACTCTGTGCGCGACCTGCGCAACGGACTCGTCCATGAGGGCCGTCAGCGGCGCACGGTGGTCGACTTGCGCCCGGCCCTCCTGCGCGCCGGCATCGACCTGAACGGCGGCGGCTTGCGGGTTGTGAGGAAAGGCGGCGCAGTCCACAAGATTGGCCTTGGATTTGGCGTTGACCTGGCCACGGCCTACATCACGTTGGTTCGCGCGACCTTGACTGAGCTTGAAGACGTCGATTTCAGCATATGGGGCGAGCCCTGACGTGGGGTGCCGGGCGGGCGGGTCTGTCAACGCCGACGGCGGGCGGCCAGCTCGCTCAAGCGCTTCGGCACCCCGCACACGACGCATCGCCACATTTGCCGCAGTCCGGACACCTGAACTGCTCGCCAGGTTTCCTGCAGCACGGCTGCGCCCACACATCGCGGCCAAGTACCTTGTCGGGCCAGTCGGCAGTTCGCGCAGATTGCGCGACAGCCTCTAGGTCAAGCCCGATCTGTGGCCAGAGCGCCCGATAACGGGCACCACATGCATTGCAAGGGCGAGAGCCCCATTCGCTTTCACAGGCTCCGCACCGCGCCCACCAGGTCGCGTCTGATCCGTCCGACCGCTTGCCGGGCCGCGGCTCGACGAGGCCCTTGTCACCACACACAGGGCAGTGGTCCATGCCTGCAAGCTCGACGACGGCACGGTCGACGAGCTGCCCAAATACCGCTATGGCTTTGCCCGGCGCGACTGCATACGACTGCTTGGCCGCCTTGGCCCGTCGCTTGAGGTCATCTTGTTCCCGCGCCTTTGACGCGGCCCAAGCGCGCGCCTCGGTGCATTCGCCAGGTGTGGGCGCACGAAGCACCACGAGGTCACCGCCCAGATGGCGCAGCCAGTCCTGCCTGCCAGGCCACTCGGGCAGCGCGCGCACAGTCGTCGCCAGCGGGTAAGGCGGCGCGGCGGCACGACAGAGCCACCCGCTGAGCAGACGCGCCATCCGCTCCTCACAGTCGATGCTCCAGGGCGAGCAGTCGAACAGAACGGCGCGCCCGCCAAAGCTCCACCCTGACGCACGATCGGGGTCGCGGAGTGCCACTGACCTGCCGACATGGGCTACCACGATCTCGGCGGAGGCCGTGTCGAGTTCCTCGATCGCGCTCGACAACCTCTGTGGATCTGCCTCCGCGAGGTTCGCGCAAATCGGCAACAGGCGCAGTGTCCGGTGGCCCGTCAATTCGACCACGCCCGTCGCCGTGGCCGTCAGCGCGACCGGCGACCAACCGGGCGCCGCCAGTGTCCACCCTCTGACGTTGCTCTTGGCGGACCAGCCAAGCGTCGAAAAGCCACGCACAATCAAATGCAGCACGAAGCGGTCCCAATCGGCGGCCTCACGCTGCTGCCGCTCGGCGCGCTGCTGCTTGGTCTCGTGGTGCCTGTGTCCCCAGTTCAACCATGCACGCCAAAGCGCGGCAACTTTGCGATAGTGCGGGTCATTTATCAGGATGTTGGTCTGCGTAAGAGCAAGCGCCACGGCCTGTTTGCGCGGCACATGCAAGTACAACCGGGAGCCCAGTAGCACCTGCAGCTTGCGGCGGGCGCGCTCCAGTGTCTTCATCGTGCGCTTGAGCTCCTCGTCCGATGTCGAAGCCAGCGTGTCCGCCCAAAGCTTCGAAATGCGCTGGGCCCGCCGAAACGATGTGCGCTGCAGTTCATCGCCGTGATCGCGGCTGCCTTCCAGAATCTCCTTGATTTTGTTTAGTTCATCTAGCCGCTTCGCGAGATAGCCGAGTAAGTGGTCGACCAACCGAACCGCGACGCGGTTTTCGTACAGGTTCCACTCATCTTCAGTCTGGCGCGCTAGCACGCGCGAGGGCTGGATGCTCCGCAGCGTCCGGTGCTCCCAGTCACCGGGATGGGACACAAGGTCGGCGACTGCCCGGACGGGAGTGCGTCGCGCCCGCGACACCGGCAGGCGCTCTTCTTCCACGCGCAAATGCAGCCGCGGTCGGTCGCATACCACCTGCAGGTGCTGCAGGTGACGCTCGATGGCCAGGTCGAGCGGGAGGGGGCGCGCGCGCTCCGCAAGTTTTTGCGCAACTGGCGGTGTCTGCGCGTAAGTCTCCCAATCAGGCGCGTCGCCGATGGCTTTCGCGACCTGCCCTACGGCATTTGTCTCCAGTTCCTCCGGCCACCGCCCGAGCACGGCGTCGGAGTCGGCGCCCGCGATGTCCTCACCAACTCTGGTGTCGTTGACGAGCCACGCGTCGCAGACGGCAACCTTGGGCACGGCCCGAGCCGTGGCGCCGTCGACACGGGACTTGTAACTCGTCACCGTGACTCCTCGCCGTTCTTCGCGGCGATTTCGGACTCCAGCAACTCGACGCATCGCTCCGGCAGGTTCTTGTTGTCGAGCTTGTCCCAGGCGTCCTGTAGCTTGTCGCAGAGATCTTGCAGGCTGGTTGCGCGCACATCGTGGCGATCCTTGAGCTTGCGCAAGACCTTGGTGACCAAAAGATGGTCCATGGCCTCGCCAACCGAGCCGCCGCTCGCCACCACCACAGGCAGATACCGGCTGAGCTGGTGTTCGAGTCGGTTGCCCCAGCCTACGCCAAAGCGCCCTTGCAGGTCGCCCACGAACGGCGCCCTTCGCAGCCAGTTGTCGGCTTCTTTGGCCGCCTTGGCGTGTTCCTTGACAGCTTGCTCAAACGCCGCCTCTAAATCCCGGTAGGACAGCGGGTTGCGCTGGCCGCGCGTTTCCACCTTGAACTGCGCAGCGTCAGTCTTGCGCGGCATCTCCATCACGTGCGCCCGGTCGTAGGTCTTGGGGGCGAACTCGGTAGTGCTCTCGTCGTGGTTGGCCGTTCCAACGAACCAGACGTTGGGCGGGATGGGCAGGTGCTTGCCCTCGCGCAGCAGTCTTGGGGCTTGCGGGATCGGATCGTTGACCAGCGTCAGGCGTCTCTGGTCGATCGGCTGCTCCAGGGCGGACAGGAAATCAGCGAAGAACTGCTCGGGCCGCGACAGGTTGATCTCGTCGAGAACCACGATGAAAAGGCGGTCGCGGTAGGCTGGCGTACCCGCTTTGTACAGCGCTTGCAGAAAGTTGGTCGCGTAATAGTGGCGGTGGAACGCGTTGAAGTACCCAATCAGGTCCTGGCGGTCGCGCCAGCCAGCCTGGACTTCGACAATCTCAATGCCGCCGTCCACAGCATTGGCAAACGCGAGCGGCAGGCTGGTCTTGCCGGTGCCAGAGATGCCCTGCAACAGCATCAGTCGGGTCATGGCGAGACCGCCAACGAAAGCGCGAACGTCGCGGTCGGTGTAGTAGAGCGTGCGATCGGGGACGCCCTGTGCAATGCGATGGCGCAGGTCCGCTGCAAAGTCCTGCAGCGTGAGCCTGCCCTTTCCGAATGGGGCCGTCGTGCGAATTTCTGCTTGCAATTCCTCCTCTTCATCCAAGCTGGTCAGCGCCGTCATCGGGTTGCGGTGGTCCTCCTGTCGCGTGAGTTCATTGACTCGCGCGCGCAGGTCGTCCACTGCGCCATCGAGGAATTGTTTGTGGACCTCCAGCGCCTCTTTCTGCCCCCGCAGCGTCTCGAGCTCAATGGCCGCGAGTCGCCGGGTCGCGAGCTCGCCTTGGCCACGCGCCAAGTCGCCGTGCAGCGCGGCCCGTTCTTCCAACCACGCCGACCGTTCGCGCTCCAATTCGCTGAGACGTTCGCCGGCGCGCGCGTCGGGCCGCTCGCGAAGTTGCTGGCTCAACTTGTCGCGCTCGCGCTCGGCCGCCGTCAGCGCGGCCAGGATCTCCTTGGGGCTCCGGTTGCCAAAGCGTCGGTCCAGTTCGCGCCTGGCTTCCATTTCTTGGAAGTAGTTGTCCCGCGAGGTCCGGGCGTCCGCCAACTGCGCCTGCAGCGCCGCTGCTTCGTGTCGGAGGACCTCTGTGCGCTCGGCGACCAGCCGCTCCACCTTGCGTTCGAGACCGGCGCGGTCTTCGGCCAGCATCTCTTGGTCTGCCCGCAGGTCGAGAGAGGCGGCATGCAGCGCCCGGTCGCGATCGCCTAGTGCCTGCTGCCGTGCCTCAAGCTCGGATTCGCGGCCATCGAGTGCGGCGGTGCGGCGGGCGAGTGCCTCCTGCCAACCAGCCTCGGCCTTTTCGCGCTCCAAGCTGAGCTGGGTTCGCAGTGCCGCCAGCTTCTCTTCACGCTCCCGCGCCATCGATTCGTCGAAGCTGCGACGCGCTTCAGCCTCAGCTTGCGCGTGCGTAGCGTCGTCCTTTGCCCACTTTTCGGCGCGCTCCTTTGCATGGGCGCGGACAGCCTCCTCGGCGCTCGCTGTCGCGGTCGCGATTTCGGCACTAAGGCGGTCTCGCAAGTCGCGCAGCCGCTTCACCTCATCCTCGACTGGCTTGAGAATGCGCGTTTTCTCGGCAACGAATCCCTGTTCAGCGTTGAACTCACGCTCGGCGAACCGCGCCGCTTGCGCGCTGAGTTCGGCGTCTTTGGCTCTGCACGCCGCGTCTCGTTGCGCGAGCGCCGTGGCTTTCTTGGCCAGGTCCTCCATGCCGGTGAGCAACTCAAGTTCGGCTTGCTCGCCTTCGCGCTTCTTGTTGGCAAGTTCAGCCTCGGCATCTTTCCGCCTTTGTAGCAGCGCTGCGTCTTGGTCCCGACGCTGGTCGGCCAGGCGCTTTTCTTCGACCCTGCCCTGCGCTTCCAGTTCGCAGGCGCGGTCGAAATGGGCGCGGGCGGTGTTGAGCAGTTCCTCGACCCGCCTGAGGCACTGTTCTAGGGTCGGCCCCATCGGTTCGACGACACCAGCGGCGGCTGAGTGCCCGTGCCTGGTGTTCAATGCCTCCAATTGGGACGACGCGGTACCAAGGCGCCTGGCTTGGTCTGGCGTGGGCTCGGCGCGCGCAGTGGGCGTCGCTGCGACTGGTGGTCGATTCTGATTTTGGGTGTGGTTTGGCGTGGAGTTTCGATTCTGGTTGTGGTTCTTGTTCTTTCCCATGGGTGGCGATCCTCGTTCACTGCAACAGGAGCAGGGCTTCGATGGCCGTGTAGGCGGTGTCGACGTGTCGCTGAACTTTCTGGGGCCAAGAAGCCGCACCGTCGTGAGCCGCCCGGTCGCGGGCCGTGGCCAGTTCGTCCAGGCGGTGCAACAACTCGGGCGTCGTGCGCCCAGCCCGCCGCAGTGGGTGCTCCTCGTCCCGATCCGCGCACAGCAAGCCGAGCACCAGCCATGGACGCAGGCTGCCGCCGCCGCCCTGTTCGGCGTTCTGGACCTTGCCGCGTCGCACCGATGAAAGCGTGACCGGCAAGGGCGCGCGGAAACCGAGGTCGGCAGCCACAGCATCCAGCAAGCCGCGATTGAAGTCCTTGTCAGACTGCGCGAGTTGGCTGAACAGCGCCTCGCGGGCATTTCGGTGCTGCCGGTACACCATATAGAGCGCCCGCTCGACAGCGCGCTGCGCTTTGACGAGCACGTCGTCCCACTTGTCGGGCGGAGCGTCCTGACTCTGCGCTTCGAGCAGCGCCCGCTGCATAGCGACAAGGCGCTGGCGCACGTCGTCGTACTGGCGGATGGTCAGGGTCAGGCGCTCTTCGACCTTCCAAGTCGCCTCAGCTTGCAGGTCTGCCAAGGTCGGCGCTGTGGAGTCCGCCGCAAGCAGCGGCGCCAACCACGAACGCAGGCCGTTGTGGGTGTCGAGGCGCTCCTCCAAGCGGGCGCGCAGCTCGATCGCCTCACCGTGACCGAATGGATCGTCGACCATCCAGTCGCCTGACTCATGGCGGCGCACGCGCAGGGCCAGAAGGTAAGGTGCCGGCTGGTCATCGACAAAAGACACCCGCTGCAGTCGTGGCACGTCGCGCTCGTCATCGATGTCGTCGACGTCGCGCTGCCGTCGGTGTCGCCGTGCAGCGCGGAGCACTTCGGTGGCGCTCGGGCGGGTGCTGATCAGGGTGTCGCGACCGCTGGGCAGCACACAAAATACCCAGTCCCGCCACGGGTCGCCGGCGCTGCCACTCAACATGACCGGCCAGCCGTCCTCGTTGGCCTCCACGTCGGCCACAGGCAGATCGCCGCTCAGGAATCGCGGCCACAGCTTGCCGGTAAAGCCGTCGGAAATGATATGTCCGACTTGGGCCTCGTCCGGTGGGTCGTCCTCTATGTCGTCGAGCATCCTGAGGCCACGCTGCGTGAGGTCGCCAGCATGGCCAAGCAGCGACATGGTCTGCAGTTCCGTCACGACGAGCGCTGCCAGGTCAGGTGCAATCAGCAGGCGGTCGGCCAATTCTACGATGGCCGTGACTTTGGCGCGGGCGAGGCCAAGTACGGCCCGTTGGAACAAATTGATCTTGCGCTCTCTGGGGACCGGTGCGACGACGCGCCACGTGAATATGGGCCACAGCACCCAGCGGGCGTTCGGGTCTTTGCCGGCCTTGAAGCGAAGAACCGCAGTGTCCCTATCAAATGGAGAGCCGAGGCTATCGCGCGACGCCATGCTCACCTCCGCACAGGTCGCTGAACGCGCGCAGTGCGCGCAGGGGCTTGCGGGCCTCCTCGGCCTGGACAAACGCGAGGTCCCCGACCGCGATCAGCAATCGTTGCTGACGGCTCATCGCGACACACAGCCGGTTTTCCAGCATCAGGTGGCCGTACTTGCGGCGCTGCTCCTCATCGGTTCGCCCGGCCAGGTCATTGCTGCGCGTGACGGACAGCAACACCACGTCAAACTCCTTGCCCTGAAATGCGTCGACTGTGCCCACCCGAAGTCGCTCGACTTTCTTGCCTTCGCGGTTGTAAGTGGTGGACCACGCCTCCGCGATCCGCCAACCGCGCTCATTGTTGGCGCGTTCGGTAAGGCCCTCTTTGACCATCGCTTCGCCGATTTCGTTGACCTGGTCACTGTAGAACGAGATGACCCCAAACGTGAGCCGCGGGTCGTGGTCGATGAGGCGGCGGACTTCCTTTGCGATAGCGCGCGCTTCGGCCGGACGGCGCTTGCTGATGCCCCGTACCTCGTTGCCGCTTTCACAGGGCACATCCAGCCACGCGGCCACACGGGCCGTGCCGTTCTGGACGTATCCCGGCAGGTCGTGGCTGAATTGATCCGCAGACAAGGGGCTTTCGATTTCGCCGTCGTCGTGAATTTCATAGAACGCGCGGCTGACAAACCCACCCAACACTGGGTGCATCCGGTATTGCGCGTTCAGCGTGACCGTGCGCCGGATACCGTCCCTCTGCTCCAGGGCGCGCAACAGCACCCACATACGCTCAAAAAGGCTTGCCTTGACCGCGTCGAGGGTTTGCTTGTCGACCGAACCCTGGTCTACGCCCTCGCTGAGTTGCCGCTCCACATCGGGTTCGAGCAGGTGGGGCAGTTGCCGATGGTCGCCGACGAGCACCACCCGCCGGCTGGCCATGCTCAACGGGATGAACAGGTCCAGCGGATGGGCACGGGCGGCCTCGTCCACGATCACCGATTCAAAGGTCGTCTGCCCTTCGTCGATGCTGCGCACGCGGCGCATTTCGTTGCCGGCGGCTTGCTGCAGGGTCGCTGCGAGTACGACAGTGTAGTGCTCCAGCGCCTTGTGCACGCCCTCCGGGTCGGACTCCAGGTCATTCAAGTACGCCGCAAGTGCCGCCTCTTCACCTGCCCGGGTAGTAGCCAGGCGCAGTTCCACGCCATCAACAATTTCCAGCAAGAGATGTTGGGTGGCCTCGGCCAGACCGGGTTCGGCAGCGCAGGGCTGCTGCGCCAAGCGATCGATGAGCGCGTTTCGCAGCAGACGCCCCTCATCTAGTCTGGGCGGTAAGCTCTGCTGATCGGTGGCGGCGCAGCGCTCCAGGAAGGCACGCTCCTCGTCGGTCAGGATTGCTGCGAGGCGCTGCAACGCAATCCGCGCCTTGACCGGCCCGTCGTCCGAGAACGCTCCATGCTCCACCCGGATACCCCGTGCCGCGTTGAGCAGCTTCTCGGCCTCCTCGGGGTCACCAGTGCCGGTAGGGCGTTCCAGACCGGTCGCGCGCTCGAGCGCCTTGTCGCGCAGCTTCGGCGGCAGCAGACCATCCAGCACGCGCACCAGTTCGCGGATGTAGTCAGACTGTATGCTTGGTAGCGATCGAGTTCGGATACAGGCAAGCGCGATGTTCCTGGCCTTGGACAGGCGCTCGGCCTCTGGCACCCCCCGCGTCGTCGCCCGCAGCTGTTCAGCGACTTCTTCCACGAAGACCAGGGTCTGGTCGACAGCCGCATCCACACCCCTGCGCCGTTTGCCGACTTTTTGACCTGGGACGCCAAAGATCTTGGTCCGCTTGACCAGGTTCTCCACAGCGTCGTGCTGCGCCGAGGTCGCCAGGATGCGGTGGGAAGGCTCTGAACCCTCCTCCACCAAGACAGCGATACATGCCTGGATGGCCTCAATAACCTTGGTCTTGCCGGTTCCGGGTGGTCCCTGGATGAGGCACACGTCGGGGGTATTCAGTGCGATTTCGATCGCTTCGAGTTGGCGCTGGGTAGGGCCGGACCTTTGGAGCGCGAACTCGACTGTGACCGGTCGCGCGGCCCGCAGAACCTCGACTTTGGCTCGCTGCGGGTTCCCAGCCAACGCGGCACGCAAGGCGCCTGGCCCAGCGACTTGTACCCCATTGACGCGGACAAGGACATCGCCGCCAAGCAGTTGACCAAATGCGGCAGACTTGGCGGGGGGCGCTCGAAGCATCAGTTGTTGCTCGTTGCCAACCACTTGGATGTCAAACTGAAGTCCCAGCTCGGCGCTGAACACCTCACGGATTACCGCCTTCAGCTTCGGCCCGTCGACGCCAATCCGGCCACGTCGTGCCGCGGGCGCGGGGCGACCTTCCATCAACAGCCCGAGTTGCGGCAGGGGGCAATTGCCTGTCCGCAGCGCTTCCTCGGCGCGCTCACGCCGCCTAAGGCGCGCCTCGTCGCCGGCAGTCGATAGGTACAGAAATCCGGAAATGGGGGGCTTGGGCTGCTCGTCGTCTTCGTCAGGTGCCCGGAGGTCGATAATGCAGTTGCGGTCGTTGGCCTCGATGATTTGCGCCGTCAGGCGCTGGACCTTGGGCCCCGAATTCTTGCCGGCGCTGGCGGTCCCAGCCGCGCTGTTCTGGTCGAGCTCGGGCGCGTGCTCGCCGGCCTCCAACTCGAATCGATCCCATTCTCCGAGCAGCGCAAGGCGCGCGCTCAGGTCGTCGAGTCGTTGCAGGTGGAAGCACCAACCTCCGTCTCGCCTACGCTCGCAGCGCCCGTACGCCAGGGCGCCAAATGTCCGCGCCCGCCGCAGAACGCTTTGGCGTTCTATTTCGTGGTACTCCTGCCAGATACGCAGATAGCTATCGCGGCCAGCAACTGCCTCCGAGAGCGTCGTTCGCACCGCGCTGTGCAGTTCAGCCGCCACGGTCGCGTCGACAACGGAGATTTGCGCGCTGAGCAGCATCAGGCGGGCTTGATTGCTTTTTCCGCCGCGCACGACGCGCTCAATCCGCAACTTGTCGTCGATGCGCCGAATGTCCGCGGCAACCTTGAGGCCGTAGATGCGGAAGGCGTCGAGCCGGCCTTGCCCGTCTCCCGAGATGAGCACGCGTACAAATTCCCTTGGATCTCCTGGGGCAGCCGGCATCAACAGGCGATCCTCCAGCCAGCCAGCCACGTCCGCCCCCGTACCGCCGACCTTGTGCCCGCGCCGAACGTCGTCCATGACCTTGTCGTCAAGCCCGATCTGCATTGCCTCTGCGATTCGCAGTTCCTGAGTGAAACGCCGGGCCTCGATCACCAGCGCGTCGGGCACAACATGGACCAGGTACGCAACGAGCGGCAGGCCGCTCGATACCACATCGGTCAACTGAGTCGTGTCCTGCGGCGTGACGCCTCGCACCGACCAAACGGAGGTCCCCCACCGCAGCAATGTCTGGTCACCGGATCGGACCAGCGCGACCTCGTCCTCTCGTGATGGCACTGGCCGAAAGGGCTCACCCGTCGACTTCACCCGCAGCGTCACGGCGACGCCACCGCTGATTTCGGCAACCCTCAATCCGTCCTCCCGATGACAGCGACGCGCTGCGGCTGGTCCGGCGTCTCAAAGAGCACGATCCAGCCATTCGCTGGGATGATGCGCGCACGGTCAGCAACTTCATGCCGCTCTTGGTTGCCCCCGCCAACCGGGGCGACCCATACACTGCGGCCTGCCAGAGCGCGCACAGAGACGCCGCGATCGACGGCCACAATTTCGACATGGGCAGTGCGGGCGGAGAGGCCAGTTAGCCCCTGCGTCACGCGCCGAGTGAGGACCAGCCCCTCAGTCGTCAGGGGGAGTTGCCCGAGCCGCGTCGCACCCTCGACGAGCCCCTTTTCGGGTTGCCAGCGTGCGATGTGCACGGGGAGTACGGCCTGGCGCGGCTCGTCACACCAGGGGCACGCCGTCTCGGTCACAAAGAAGGTACCCCCGCACCCCGCGCATCCGACGGTCTGATCCGCTGCCGCGTGCAGCCGGTCAACCCATTGTGCGATGCCGGGGCGCTGCTTGCGGTCGGTGAGCCCCCCTTCGAAGGTACGGCGCGCGAGGTCGGTCAGGCGCCCGGCCAGTACCACATCTGGCGGCAGTCCAGTTGAGCATCGGTTGCGGGCGTCGGTCTTGTGGCCGACCCAGGGAAGGCGTCCGGCGAACGCGGCGTCCTCCAACTCAGGCTCTCCGGCGTTGACGAGGTCGCCAACAAAGGGATGGGTGAGCGTGAGCGTGTGCCAGGCGAGGACCGCAAATGCCCAGGCATCCGACAGAGAGGTGCAACCCTGTGAGCCTGCAACAACTTCGGGCGCGCCGTAGCCCGGGGTGTACAACGTGAGCTTGGGGTCGGACTCGTGCCTCAAATTGTCCAGGTCGATCAGCCAGGCTTCGTTCACATGGCTCGGCTCGGAAACAAAGACGTTGTTGTGCGAGACGTCGCAATAGACGACACCCCGAGCGTGCAGGCCCAGCAATGCCTCGCCAACGTGCGCCAGCAAGCGAAGTCGCCTTCGGAGGCCGCCGGTGTCGATGTGCCAACGCAGGACGTCTGCTTTCGGGGCATCCAACAGCCCCTTGATCGGCATCATGTCGCCAAGGAACTCAGCCACGTACCCGACATGCGGCGGCTTGAGCACGGCAATGGGACGCGCAACGTGCAGCCCAGCGAGATCCAGGCGACGCACAAAGGCAAATTGGCGACGTAACGCCTCGGCGTCGCCGCCTCGGTTGAGCAGCTTGACGATGCGACGGCCGCCTGCGGCCAGCCAGACCTCGCCCTGGCCGCCGGCGCCGATTTTCTTGGCGAGCGCATGCACCGCGCCGGACTCGTCGATGACTTGCTGGATGGCGCTCATGGCTTCCACATGACCAGGAGCGTCTTGTCGTCCCGGTGGTGAGGGACGGGCCAGGCGCGCAGTTCTTTGGCGAGGGCGAATCCTGGCCGCCGAAGAGGGCCGAGTTCGCTTACCACCCAGGCCGCAAGGTCGCCAATGCGGTCCAGTGCAATATCCTCAGCGACGCCGTCGGTAGCTAGCAAAAGCACCTCGCCCGCTGCAAGTGGCTCTATCGCCGACCACGACCAATCGGTGAGGGCGTGGGGCGCACCAAGAGCGTAAGTGAGCCCAAAGGCCAAGCTGCGGGCTGGGTGGACCGCGACTTCGCCATCGTTCCTCCGCCGTACGGCGATGCCATCGCCAAGTTGGATCAAGACCGCCCTGCCGTGACCGTCTTCAGCATACGACAAGCACGTGGTTGCCGCACCGTCAGTGGGCACTCGGCCAAGGCGAAGCCGCCATGCGACCTCGACGAGGCGGATCAAGTCCTCGACCGCACCCACAGGCGAACGGCGCCACAGCCGCCAGGCGTCGCGTACGGCCAAAGTTGCTGCACGCGAGCCCTGCCCGGCGTGAGGGCAACTCCCAACGCCGTCACACACTACCGCCAGCGACGCGCGGTCCTCAGCGACGGCAAGCCAGGCATCCTGGCCCGGCAGGCCGTGCCGCACATGCGCCGGGCCGCGCACGCTGCTGGCAACCACCCGCACCATTAGAGGTCCCAACCGTTGTTCGGCAGGTTCGTCGGCGCGCTGTTTGGCGTTGCGCTGCGGGAGCGCGCCGACACGCTCATGGTGACGAGTTGGAAGAACTGGCGAATCTGGCGGGCCTCGTCAGCGCGATACACACGGGCCGCAGGGTCGGCGAGGAACGCCTGCAGCACGCCGTGGTCGGCGTCCGCACCGATGGCGAGCGCCATGCGGAAGGCCTTTCCACCCCGCTCGCTGCCCAGCAGGGCCACAAGCGGTTGCTGCCAGTCGTCCGTGGGCTGGCCATCGGAGACCAGCACGAGCGTAGGGCGGTACGCCCGCCCAGGCAGCGCATCGCGGTCTTCCACCATGCGGCGGGCAAGCTCAAAGGCCGCGCCCATGGGTGTCCCGCCGCTCGCCCCGAGGTCCGACCACGCGGCGCCATTCGCCGTACGAAGTGGCAGGTGGACTGCAGCCTGGCCGCCGAAGGTGATGACCGCCACGTGGACCTCAGCCCGCAAGTCGGACTCGTCTTGAAACGCGTCAATCATCTCGCGCACAGCGTGGTTGAGTGCCTGGATTTTGCCGTCCACGCCCATGCTGCCGGACACGTCCGCAAGGACGACGACGGGCAGAGGGCGCGCGGACTGGATGATGAACTCTTTGAGGTTGCTCATACACTGCTCCTGGCGTTGGCCTCCGCCTTATGGCGGTTGCCCCGTGGACGCTTGTCGGCGGCGCTATCTGACACCACTGCGGTGGCCCTCCGAAAATTGCGGCTTGCCGTTCCGCGTGGGTCTGCGGCAAGCGGTTGGCGGCGGTCGCGCCAGTCGTCATCACCAATCGCTCGCGCCGATGCGGTTTCGACGGTCGAGGTAAACTTAGTCAACTTCGGCCCCGCAACCGGCGAAATCAGGTGTTGACCGCCGACGATAAGCCTTCGGCTTTGCCCAAGATCACTGCACCAAGCTCCGTGACGTCGCCCCTTACCTCATCGACATCCGCCGCAGACAACAGCACGACCCCACCAACCACCTGTCCGTACGCGCACTTCTGACCTTTTGGCCCATGTTGAAGCTCATTGCGCAGGGCACCAATCTTGCGAAGCAACTTGGCCAATGCGCGCAGATCGGCGACTGGCCCCCGGCCGTTCAACCACACCAGTATCGAATCTTGTAGCGGCCGATAGCCAGCGTGCGTCAGGAACACCGCCGTCTGGGTCAACAAGACCTGCGGCATGACCTCGGACTGCCCCTCTAAAAAGTCCACAACACCACGCACCACCGCCGCAACCTCTTGCCCAACCCCGTCGGCAGCGCGCAGGCATTCAATCACACGCGAGTGGCTTGCCGATTGACGTGCCGCGCTTGCCCATGGCGACCAAAGCTCTTCGCGCACCAGGGTACGCGCAAAATCCGCCCATTGCTGCGCAACGACTTTGAAATGGTCGTCGGCTTGACCGGTTGGCGGCAACACGGCCGTCCGAATCGCGCGTTGCAACTCTGCAACCGCAATCTCGCAGGGCCTGGTCCGCCACCGGGCGATGATGGTTTGCGACTGCAGTCGAACCGCCTCCTCCACCGTCGTCAGGCGGGTCTTGGGCTGACGCTGCTGAACAAGCCAGTCTTCCAGTACAGCCACAAACCGGTCCAGTGTCGGCCGGGCTTTGGGTTCGCGCCGTTCGGCATTTTCCAGACAGTCCAGCAGCGCACGGTGGTGCTCGGCCGCATCGACCCGCGTGGGCGCATCTTTGGATTCGGCCAGCCATTGCGTAACCGTGCGTGCGAGGGCAAACACGTCTGATGCTGCGGTGATGCGGCCACTCTCGCAGACTTCGGGTGCCGCAAATGCATCTGTGCGGGACACCGCGATGGCCGAATCGTCGGTCGTCAGCTTGATGGCCCCGCCGTAGTCGATGAGCACCGCGTTGCCGGCCTCGGCCCACAAGATATTGGCCGGCTTGACGTCACCGTGGACGAACCGCAAGCGGTGGAGCACTTGCAGAGTCCGGCCGACCGACACGCCTGCTTCGACCGCGGTGGCAGCGGCCGGCCAAGCGCGCTGTTTCGGGCGATCGAAAAGACGCGGCGTCAAGAACGCAATGCGCTTCTTGTCGCCGTCCTGCCAAAAACCGGCCTGAATCACTTGTTGCAAGCCGAGGTACACCCCGACCTCACCGGTCTGCCGGGCCAGGTCCAACAGCAGGTCGACTTCACGTCGTACCGAAGCGGCCTGGCGCGGCAATTGAATGGCGACCACCACGTCGTCGCGATCGACCAGGGTAAAGACTTCTTTGGTCGCGCCGCGGCTCAAGCGCTGCCCGCATTGTAGCTTGCCAATTGGCCGTCGCGTCCAATGGTCTGCGTCGGTGACGGCTTGGGTCAACCGCCGGACCAACTCGTCCCAAGGAAATTCCGTGTGTTCTCCTCGTCTCGTCGCCAAAAAGCGCTGTAGCGGTTCGGTGGACCTCAGTTGGGTGCCCGCAATTGCCACCGCAAGTGGCACCGGGTCGGCGCAGTCCGCGGCGTCGGCCAATGCGACGCGTCGACCGTCCGCTAGCCACATCAGCAAGCCCGCTAACGCTGCGTGGTACAGTGACCGATGGTTGCCCGATTTCAGACCTTTGTCCCTCGCTGTCCGGTCCAGTTCAAGCGCAGCCGCGCGCACAGCCTGGCGGGCCGCTTCAAGGTCCTTTTCGTGCCCAGCCCGCTCGATTTTGGCCAAAAGCTTGCGAATCGGCGGATCTTCTTCTGCCAGCCACATCAGCAGGCTGGCGGCACCCAGCGCAGCGCCGAGCAACGGGAACGCCGTCCGCAATAGCGTCGACCCGACCAACCGAGCAGCTCCAAACGCCGCCGCTAGCGCCGCGCCACTGCCATCCGGCGCCGGTTCGACCTGTGCCGCCACGACGTCACGGCTCATTTGCGCGATTTGCCCAGCCGTCGAAGCAAGAGGAACCCCCGCATGTAGGGTCTGCAACCAGGCCAGGCGGTCATCAATATCGGCGCTTCGCCAGTTGGAGCGCTGCCATGCCAACACGATCTCAGCGAACTTGGCCATGCGTGCGACGGCCTCGGACTGCGTTTCCGCGGCGCCGGGCGGCGGCCCCTCGATGTCGGCCGCAAACAACTTGCCCCACGCATCTACGGCTGCTTCTCCGCCGACCAAGTTGCGCGCACGTGCGGCGTCCTCAACCAGAAGCCACATCGCAGTGTCCCACGGCTGCAATGGGATCAGAATGTGGCAGACGTTCTCTTCCAACGGCCGCTCGGCGGCCTTGCGGAATAGCAGCGGCATCATGACCGAAGTCGTTCCCGACCGTGGCAGCAAGCACAGCTCGTCGCCAACGGCGATCGGGTCGCGCCAGCCGTCTTTGACGTCGGTGACGCGATGTTTGTCGCAACGTAAGCAAACGCCCTCGCCATTTTCCGCGGCCCGCAAGGTTGCGCCAAATCGGCGGGTGGCTTCCTCTGCGGGCGCGTCGATGAAGTGCTTGGCGCAGTAAAACTCGCCACAACGAAAGCACGCATGCTTCCACGTAAAGAAGCCGAATTCCGCGCCACACTCAGCGCAACCTTTGTCCGCCGCCATCTCCCACGCTCCTTGGCAAAGCTGTCGTCCCAGAAGCACCGCGGCCAACCATCGCCCGGCCCAAGGGCGGCGTCAAGCGACGCAACAACGCGCCGCGCGGCAGATTTCGGCGGCCCTGGTCGGCGCAAGCCTGGCGCCAACGGCGCTCGTGTCAACCCTCCACCGGCCGCACATGCACCCGTGTTGCCTCATCATCGGCAAACGTAATCACCCGAAAGTGCGGATTGATCTCTGCAATCTTGAGCAACCACTCGCGACAAACCCCGCACGGCTCCAGCGGATTGTCGAAGCGCTTGTCACCCAACTGTCCGCCGTAGACGGCCACGCAGGCGACATCCTGGCGGCGCATTGCCGGGTACGCTGCCAGCGCAGAACTGATGGCGTTGCGCTCGGCACACAGCGACCCGGTTGGCAGCGATACCTCCATGTTGCAACCGCGAAACGCTCGCATTGACCCGTCCGCGATACGGCACACGACGACCGCCAGCACCGGCTTACTGCTCTTTGCCAGCCAGAAACTGCCGAGTTCATGGTGCGGCGACCTGATCGCCTCGACGTAGGCGGCCTTCCAGCGCTGAAGCTCGTCGATGGCCATTGCGAACTCCTGGCTGGCGACACTGGCCGCATCGCGCGCTGGAGCGGCGTCGACCCAGGTCTCTTCGTGCACCTCTGCCGTGAACACTTCGCCCGTAATCGGCCGAACGCGGCACTTTGGGATCGCCACTAACGCAGGCTTGAGGTGTCGCAGAGCATTGGTCAGCACCCAAATCGCCGCAGAGGTGCCGGTGTTGTGCGATAGGTACACGGCGAGTCTGCTTTTGGCGTCTTGGCGTTGCAATTCGACCAATTGCCGATCGAACCAAGGCACGAGGCTCTCGCTGACATACCCCTCCATCGGCCCAACCCGGAACGGATCACCGACCGGCGGCGCCAGAGCGACGACCGATAGGCCAGGCGACAACAGCGGGGCTGCGCGCTCAAGCAGGTGCGCCACTTCAACGACGCTGTCCGAATGAGGTGGCAGCGATGGCGACCACGTCAGCACGAGCGTGCGGACGCAGTCGCCCTGAGTCCTACTATCAAACGCGGCAAGCGCTGCCTGCAGCAAGGGAAACCGCACAGCGGTGGCTGAGACCGCGTCGGTCGGCTCCAGTTCCTCCATGCTTCCTGGAGGTTCCCGAAAGTCGGCGACGCTACACGGCAACGCAGCGGGCAACGGCAGGGTCGCAGTTTGGCGCTCAAGCTGGGCCCATGTGGACGGTTGGTCGCGACTCGCCAGGAGTTCCGCGATCTGCCGGGTACGCCGCAGCATGGCGCGGCCTTTGAGGGCCACGGTCCAGTTGCGACCGCTCCCATTGTTCGCGATGAGGTACAGGTCGTGGTGGCCGATGTGGTGGACCAGCACGGCGTGGCGTGGCTGGGCCTCGGTTTGGGTGGTCATCGATGGTCCTCCGTTGGCCGCCTCGCGGGCCAGCGAGCCTAAGCGCCGTCGCGTCCTGCTGGCAAGCGTTACCTGTTGCCGACGCCTGCGGCTGCCGAGGGGCGGGCATACCTGACCTGCCCTGCCTTGACCCAAGCTGTCAGATAAACCGCCGCTCAACCGTCCACAGCCCCGGCCCTTGCGGCCACCCGGAGTCCCTATGCCTCGCGACCGCGCCCCGCTCGCCTACCTGCTGCACTGGTCCCGCGCCACCGAGTCCCTGCACGCTGGCGATTCGGCGGCCCGCTTGATGCGCGCCACGGCCTGCCCGGCGGCTCTCGACGATGCGATCCGCCACTACCGCGAAGGCAGAGCGCGATGGCTGGCTGGCTTGCGCGGCGGCACGGTAGAATTGCTGGCTGACCACAGCGAAGCCTGGACTACGATGGTTCCACTGCTCACCGCGGCGATAGCGATGGAGCGCAACCTGCACGCCGGGGCCTTCGAGCACTCGCCGGCGCTGACACTGCTGTGCGAAGAGCACGCGGAGTTGCTGGTCCTGCTTGAGGACAGTCTGCGCAACGTACCGCCCATGCTCCGGCGACGTCCGCTCCCGACGGTTTACGGGTCCCGAGGCGAGACAACCGCCTGGCGGGCCGCGATGGATGCGGTGGTCGAGGCTCGGGCCGAACTGGACCTGGACCGGCTCGGTGGCGACGGCGGGTGGGCGCAGGCGGCGACCAGCCCTGATTGCCGCCCCAGCCGACGCCGGCAAAAATCCCGAGTCGCCAAGATCCCTTGCAAGCGTCGGCCCTTGAGCGGCGCCGATGCACAAATTCGCATGTAGAAAAAAGTGGCCTGCCGGGCCACTTCGCGCAGAATTCACGGTGTAACCAAGCGGACGTACGGGCTGGCAGGCCCGGCGCTCCGCAGCACCGGCAGGCGGCCTGAGCATGGGGCAAAGTTCGCCGACCGGCAACCGTGAACATGGAAGTCTACATGAAGGAAGCAATTTCCCGTTTGAACAAGCGCCTGGCTGGGCTGCTTGCGACGCGGCTCGACCAACTCAACTTCGAGGGCCTGCGCGACCCGCGCAAGGGCAAGACAATGTGGCCAATTCGCAAGTTGCTGACCACCGTCGCGGTAGGGATGGCCGCCGGTTGCAAGTCGCTGGCAGAGACGGAGACCCTGTCGTCGAAGTTCAGCCGTTCGACGCGGCGACGCCTGGGCATCCTGCGGCGCGTGCCTGACACGACCATGCGAGACCTGCTCCTGGCCCTGGAGCCGTCCGAAATCCGCAAACTTCTTCGCCAGTTGATCAAGACTGCGCTGCGGAGCAAGCAGATTGTCCACCACTTCCCGCTCCGCGTTGCCTCGCTCGACGGCAAAGGTACGTCAAGCTGGCTGCTGGACGGCAATGCGTATCCCGAGAACTACGGGCAAATCAACAGCAAGACTGGCCGCGCGACCGTGCGCACCATCACCGCGTGCCTGCCGTTTGCGTCCGGCGTGCCCTGCATCGACGCGCACCCGATTCCCGCTGAAACCAATGAATGCGGGGTCTTTCAGGGCGCGGTCGACGGTTTGCTCACCGCCTACGGCCGGTCCTTGTTCGACGTCGTCTTGTACGACAGCGGCGCTGCGAGCCTGGAGAACGCCAACTACCTCAGGGCGAACGAATTGGACTACGTCTTCTGCCTGACCGACGGCCAACCGACCCTGCGCGCCGAGGCCGAGCGGTTGCTTGGGCGTGCGCCGACCGAGACGCGCCTGGCACAGACGGTAGACAGGGACGGCAGTGAAAGGGTCACGCGCTCGATCTGGCTGACGGACAACATGAAAAGTTGGCTCGACTGGACGCACTTGCAGACCGTCGTCCGGATCGAATGCGTTCGCGAGGATGCCCTGCTCGGCACGCGGACGGTAGAAAACCGCTACTACATCAGCAGCTTGAAGCCACAGTCACTGACAGCCCAGCAGTGGCTGGATTTGATTCGTCGGCGGTGGGCGGTCGAGAACGAGTGCCACAACACCTTCGACCGCATTTTTGAAGAGGACAAGCGGCCTTGGGTGCTACAGCCCCGCGCAATGGTGGTCGTGCAACTGCTGCGCCGCCTGGTCTACACCATGCTCAGCGTGTTTCGCAGCGTGACGCAACGCTCGGACGAGAAACGGCAAACGCCGTGGAAGTCGCTGCTCGGCGACATCGCGGACATGCTCAAGAACTTGGTCGAGGAGGCGATGGCCGGCGTGCGCCGTCGGACCGTCGCCACAAGCTGATGTGCGCCGGGCTGCCACCCGACTGCACGTCCGCTTGGTGAAGTGAAATAAAATTGGCCTGTTTCTGGACTCGGCCCGTCAGCGCCAGCGACGTGCATTGCCGAAGGTCTACTCGCAAACAGGTCAATGGTCCGTGCCGGGGCCACAAACCACCGCGCAGAAGCTTGCGCCGGTTGCTGGCGATCAGTGCTGAGGCGGCGACGGCGTAGATTGACGCCAGGGCAGTGCCGGCCTACGCTGCCGGCCATGCCCCTTGCGCTCTACATCGACGAGACCGGCGACTTCAGCGATGCACGTGCCCGCGATGTCGCGGTCTGCGGACTATTCGGCGACGAGCGGTTGCATGCGCATGTCGCCCCACGCTTGCGCGCTGCGGCCGCTGAGTTTGCGCCGGAAGTGCCGTGGCCGTGGCACGCCGCGCACCTGAACCGGGGCGTGATGTGGGCTCTATGGCATGCCGCAGAGCCGCGCTCGGACGCCCCAGCGGCGTTTTGGCGCGAACCCGCGGACCAGCTGGCAGAGAAGGTGCGACCGCACGCTCAACAGGCTTGGCGTCAGTCCTTTGAGGCATTGCGCGTCGGTCGCCGTCCCAAGCTGGAGTGGGTCCAGGAGATCGAGCGCGCGGCCTGGATACACGACCCGGAAGGACTTGAGCCGCTTGAGGTGCGACAGAGTCAGGTTCTGTCGTTCCTGACAGCCTGGTTGGCGCAGTTTGCTGTGCACGCTCGGTCGGTTGCCGCGGTCATTGCGGCCGAAAGTGCCATACTCGATGGCGCGCAACGAGACCGCTACCTTGCTTTGCTTCCCGTCACCGTCGGCCGGGCAGTGGACCTGGCGCTGACCGAGCCGGTTCAAGGGCTGGAATCCACCGAGCTTCACCTGCACGTGCTTGACCGAGACGTTATTGACAACTCGATCGGCAAGACCGGGCTCCACTTACGGCATCTACACGCCGCCGCGACCCTGGCGACCGGCAGTCCGCAGCGCGAACGCAGGCGCGCGGGTCAACTCGTAAGGGTCATTCCCGTCGAAGTCACCACGTTCTCAGACGATGCACACGCAAGCTTTGTGCTCGCCGATCGCCTGGCGAACGCGGCTGGCCGGGTCTTGCGCAATGGCGCGACCGCCGACTATGTCTCTCTGGCAGCCGCTCTAACCCAGGAAACCGGCCTTACCTTCTGGCCCGAAGTTGAGCGCTCATGCGTCGCCGCCGGCGGTCCGGCGCAGGCATACATCGACCATCACCGCGACCAGGGTCTGCACCCGCGCCCAGGAGCACCGGACCTCAAATCATGCCGCCCATGGGCCGCAAGCCAGGCCCGCGCCTGGGCCGCGGAGCTCGCATGAGGTTGCACCACGCCATGCATGTGCTGACTCGCCGCCTGCGCGGCGACATCGCGGACGAGGCAACCCTGCAACTGGCCGAGGCGACAATCCGCGAGGCATTATTGCCCTTTGTGCGCCGTGGCAACCCGATTCGGGAGATGTCGAGCGACGACATCGTCAATGCCTCCATCAGAAGACTGCTAGCAGTCGCACCTGATTGCGCGGCTGAGGCGTTGCCCGACGGTCCCCAGGCCAAGATTGCCGACAGCCAATGCGGCGAATACCTGCGGCTGACCGTCCGCAGCGTCAAGGCAGACCAGATTCGCAAGCTGCAGAGCCGGGACAACGAGAAAGCAGCGCCAGATGGTGATTTGGAGGCCGTATCGCCCGCGGGACCGGCCGCTCCACCGCTAGATGAAGACTTCTTGCGTGACATTGCGCGCAACGTGATTGACAGCATCATCCCACGGCTGGCCAAAGCGGCTGGTCCGGAACACGCTGATCGCATGACCCAAGAGGGTCGACTGGCCATTGCCGAGATGATTGGCCTGCAAACCGGCCACACCAGCGTAGCCGCCATTGTCGACCTCGATCGCTCTGACCCGGGTTTCAAAGCTGCCCGGGATTCGATGTACCAGCGGCACTGTCGCCTGCGTGGGCGCATCAGCGCCACCGCCCATCGCATGGCGACTATGCTGCGCAGTCCGCTGCGTCCAGAGTACATGCTGACGCCGGACGAGGTCGCCGACATCGACCGCTGGCTGCTGCTGCTCAAAAGGCGGCGGTGATGACTGCAGCGCAAGCCTGTCAGATTATCCGGGGTATCAACGTCTACACCCGTTGCCACGCAGCTCGTTTTGGCTGCGAGGGATCCTATGCCTAGTCCAAACGACATCAAGCAGCTGTCAGCCGCCGATCCGGACGAATGGCTGGCCGTGGCGAGCACCGTGTTGCCGGCACCGGCAGTGGACGCGCGCCAAGAGGGTTTTGTCGGCGCTTCGCGCCTCGCATTGCCGATGCTGGTTGCACTCTTGCCGGCCAATTCGGCCGACGCGCGCCAAACCGGCCACCTGCATCGCGCCGCAGCCGGGGATGTGCGCACCGCTGGCTGGGAGGTGTTCCGCGCGGCGGATAACCCGCAGCTGTTGCATATCTCGCGAAAACGGGCCGCGCCGTGTCGGGTCGCTGCGCCGATGCCAGATGCGCCTGTGCAAGCCTGTGGCGACGCCATCGTCGCGGATGTTGCCGGGCTGCCGGCGGCTCTGGATGTCGAGGCTGCGGACGACAACAACGGACTGTTTCGATTGCGGGTGGTGCCGCAGTTGGACGGTTCCGTAGCGCTGCAGTGTTTCCACAAGTCCGTGACCGTCGCTTTTTCATTGCCGACCCTGAGCGCCCCGCTGGCCCAGTGGTCGCTTGGGGATGCTTGGCTGGCGGCGGAGACGAACCGTCTGGCAGCGACGGGCGACCCCGTGGACCTGTTGGCAGCTGCAGGCCACACCCTGCGCCTCGCCAGCGACGACCGCATTCCGTCCAGTGCAGAGTTGACCGCGCAGCTGTCGACGATTCCACCGCAAGTCGCCTGGGCGTCGGGGCTGTCCGTCAAGGACGTCGCTACCACCGTCACGCTCCTGTGCGTACGTGCGGAGCGGCTGCGCGAGAAGCTTGCTCGCCTGCTCGACAGCGAAGATCTGCCCGCGGCTGCGTTTGCCAAGGCGCTGACAGTGTGCCTGCGGCAGCGCGACGACCTCGAGAGTGCGCGGGCGATGCTTGCCCCGACAGCAGTGCGCGGCCGCGCCGACCTTGCGCTGCGAGACTTGGACGACCTGGCTCGACCCGTGTGCGCCCATTTCGACGCTTCTTGCGTGGTGCCCGACGAGCAGCTTGCGCGCGCAGCATCGGTGCAAGCCGACGCGTGGTGGGCCAAGGTCGGCGACAGCGACGACGACCTCGACTGAGCGATGGCCGTCAGCACGGTCAAGTCGAGGCGGAGGTGCAAATGGACGCGCAAAGTGCCGTTGGGCGCATCATCCTGCTCAGTGCCAGCGAAACCAGTGGCGCAGCCTGGCTGTGCGCGCTCGATAACCCGGCCGGACTGCGGTGGACTCCGCTCGGCGACCGGGCCAGCAAGGCTTGGCCCACCGCATGCAAGGCAGCCAATCGCATAGCGCCCCTGCAGTTCCGCCCGATCGGCGACCCTGAGACGCCGGCTGGCCTGGTCTATCAGGACCACCAGAGCGGAGAAGTGCCTGGGTCGGTAGACGGTGCTTCGTTTGGCCTGGGCTTCGCGCTCGCGCAGCTGTCGCTGTCGTGGGGGCTGCCCGTTCCGGCCGGTTGGTCGTGCAGTGCAACGGTCGATGCGGACGGCAATTTGGGCAAGGTCGAGCGCCTGCCGGCCAAGCTGCGTGCGGCCGAGTTGGTGGCAGTCGAGCGCGTACTGGTCGCCTCGGTGCAGCCAGATTGCCCGGTAGGGCAGGTTCGCTGCGTGCCGGTGGCCACCCTTGCGGATGCGGTCGGGTTGCTGTGGCCGGACATGGATAATTGGTTTGCCGCGACCTGGGGCTCGCCGCAGGCCTTGTCGCGCCTGGCCCGCCATCTCCGCGACCTACACCGCGCCGGCCACGCCGTCGTCAGCAACTGGCACGCGGTCGCCGCGACGGCTGCGCGGGGCATCGACCTGGCCGGTGCCGACCACCCCGATCGGTCTTCCCTTGGCCGCAGCCGCGAGATCGCACGCCGCCACGCCGCCAATGCCGGTGAACTGCAGTTGCCCAGCGACGAGGCCATCGCCGCGCTGTGCGAGCCGGATCGCACCGACCTGATTGCCGATACGGTCCAACAGGCGGCAGACACCGGTCGCGTTCTTCCTGATGTCGCCATGCGGTGGGCGCTGGCGCGGCGGAGCCGGTCTGGCAGGGATGCGTTCCCAAGCGACCTCAAGGTCTTGGGGGCGTTGGCGCGCGCCGCATGGGTTTTGCACCAAGCCGAGCCTGCGCTGGCCTGGGCCGAAGAAGCGGTGAACGGCTGGTTGGCGCGCGAGAACGAGCGGGAGGCGTCGCGACCGCTTGCGGTGTGGCTCAAGGTCTCGGCGCTGAAGGGGGACGGCACAAGCTTCAGTCGCGCGTTTGCGCTGGCTGTGGAGCGGGTGCAGCCGTTCTGCCCGCAGAAATTCTGGCTGGACGAGGCTTTGGGCGTAGGGTTCAAGCACCTGGGCCGGTATGACAAAGCGTGTGAGCACCTGCGGGCGGTGGTTGAGAGCGGCGACGACGTGTTTCGCCACGTGCGAGGGTCGGCCTGCCGGCATTTGCTCGGGATGCCGGGCGTCGAGGCCGAGCTGTCTGAGGTCGCAAAGAGCTGGCTCGATGGCGACCGCCTGGGCTCGGAAGCGCCGAAATACCGAGCGCTCGCTGCGCTGGACCGCGCGCTTGCGAGTAACGACAAGGCTGGCGCGCAGCAGTCGCTGGAAGCGGTGCTGGCGACAGAGGCGTATCCGATGACGACGGTTGTGGTCGCGTTCGCCGAATGGGGCGAAGGGGAGCGCCTGGGCGCGATTGCCAGGTGGTATCCGTACTGAGAGGGCGTTGACATAAGATCAACATCCGCCTCTTTCACACAGTCTCCGTCAATTTCGCAAGAGGCATACGCCCTTGGACGAGCCAAATCTAGGCAGTCGACACGGCGGGTAGCCGGTCGTGGTCCCGGTTCATGCGCCGGGGCCGCTCGGACCAGGCGTTGTTCCGTTCGACAATCCACCGTTTGGGCAGTATCGGGAACGGCTTGCCCGCGGTGGCGGCCTCGGGAAACAGCGGCAGGTCGCCGCCGCATACCCATTGCCGATTGCCGAACTGTGGCCGCTTGACGACTTCAAGCTCGATGCCGTGTTGAGCGGCAGCGCTGGCGGTCTTGGCCCCGGTGTAACCCGCATCCACATAGGTCTTCTTCAGGCTTGGGTATTTCGCCTTGGCTGCGGCGAGCGCTGGAGCCGCGACATCGCGGTCCTGCACGTTGGCTGTGGTTATCCAGACCGTCAACAGCAGCCCGAGCGTGTCAACGACCAAATGCCGCTTACGACCCGTCACCTTCTTGCCGCCATCGTAGCCTTTGGGTCCCCCCTGCGGCGACGTCTTGACCGATTGCGAATCCAGAATGGCCGCTGTCGGTTCAACAGGGCGGTCGGCGCGTTGCCGCATCATCTCGCGCAGCCGGTCGTACATGGTCTCCATGATGCCGTCACGGACCCAACGCCGAAACGTCGCGTAAACATTAGACCACTCTGGAAACTCCACCGGCAGCATGCGCCACGCAACGCCACCCCGAACAGCGTACAGCACCGCATCCAGCATCAGCCGCCGACTGACCTGCGGTCGCCTACCACTGCCGTGGTTTTCAAACAGGTCGGCCACCAGTTCCCACTCCGCATCGGTTACGTTGCTCAGGTAGCTGCCGTGCCCCGTCAGTTCGCGGTGCCGATCTGCGTATCCATAGCGCTTTGCTGGCTTGGGCGCGGTGTCGTTGCTGTTTGGCGCTGCCTGTTCCCTCTTGACCTTCTGCCTCGACACCCCTTGTTGCTTCAACGCTTTCGCTAGCGTCAGGGTGCCGGCCGAAATGCCGAGTTCGGCCTTGGCCAAGGCGGACAGTTCCACCAACGTAAGGCCAGGATGGGTGGCGACCAGCGCAACGAGCCGACCTTGCATGGTGGCATCGAATTTTGGCCTGCGCCCGCCGCCAGGTGCGCGCTTCTTCTTGATGCGCGACGAACCGACCGGCGCAGACCCCGCAATTTTCGTCTCCCCAACAGCGCTCATCTCAGAACCCCCCATTTTCAGGAGTATTTTACCTGAGGCCTGTTCAAATAACAACACCCTCTTACAGTGCCCTACCAAACTAGAAATTCGCCAACTTTGTACCGTGTGAGGCCGACGCGTAATTTCACCAGATCTCTGAAATCAGTTAATAACTTCCAGCCAGTTGATCAAGACCGTGACCTTTGATACGGCACGCCGAGCAAGCGATTCGTGCCGTATTCGGTACTTCGGATTGGCTGGCGTCGCTGTGCTCGTCTTCGGGCACATTTGGCTCACCGTCTTTGCAGCCCAGTGCCAAGGTCTGCGCGGGCATTTGGCGAACGGCGCCCATTGAGATGAACGGGGACTACGGCGGCGGCCGGGCGTCTGCCTTCGACGAGGGCACGCAGTTGGCGTCCATCGGCGACCATGCCAGCGATGGCCTGGGCGAACTCGTGTTCATGCCTCAGGTAGCGCGGTTTAGGGCTGCAAGACTAACGACTGTCACTTTGTTGGCACCAAGGTCAAGGGTGCTTGAGCGATGCAAGCTACACCTGGCCGGTTCAACTGGCGCGGCAGCCAAGCGGCCGATGTCGGCGGTACGTGTCAGCGCGATGTCGTGGATGTCAGAGGCGGCCGCACCACTTTGTGCGTTCGCTAGGCAGGCAGCCGTTCGTCGGCTGCCAAGCGCCACACAATAGGGACCACCTCGCGCCACAATTAGGGACCACCTGCCCCCCGCGGTGCGGCTGGCGCATGTGGGCGAAGGTCTGTCGCGGTCAGCCCGGATGACAAGCTGCCGCCCGCCGACTACTTGGCGCACGGCACGTCACTCGCGGCCAAAGTTGGAATGTCATAATCTTGCGTAGGAATTTTCTGCGTCATCCAAACGGCGACAGCCGGGTCGGCCACATCCGCGGAGCCCTACGTGCTCAGCACTGCCTCGGCGGCTCATTCCAAATCCGGCCACCACTCATCGTCCGCCGATGCCGTGCGATCAGCAGTCTTGCCCTCCTGCGCCATAGCGGCTTTCCAGGCCGGCGGCGGCGCCTTCGTGAGGGCTTGGACCACCGCGTCGGCAATCCCGCCCAGCGATTCATAGCACCGCGGGCAGTTAACCGTACTCTGTCCTTGCAAGTACGTGACCTGGATCCCACAGCGGGCACAAGTGTACGTGTCATGGGCCTCGGCCAGCGACCGGGCGATCACGCCGATGCGATCAAGGTCGTCGACCCGTGCAAGCAACGCGCGCAACGCCCGGATCTCGTCCGCAGTCAAAGACGCCGCCGGCGACTTCCGCAACGCCTTGCCCTGGTCGAGGTGCTTGACGTAGCGCGACACCGTGTGGCGGCTGACGCGCACTTGCTTTGCGATGTCTTGAACGCGAAGCCCTTGTTCACGGAGCGCCGCGATCTGGCGCTGTTGAAATGGTGGAATGGATGCTGGCATGTGACATTGCTCCCTGTTGCGCCTGCGGCTTGATCCGCATTGCGCCCATGGTTGTTCCTCGTTGCGGCCAGGGGTTGAACCCATTGCTCCGGGTAGCTCCCAGAGGCCGCGTACCGGTTCGACGGCACAATGGGGTGCTACCCAGCAGCAGTCCTGCTATCCGCCGATACTAACTCTGCTGCAATTGCATGATCTTGTAGAAAGTGCAGCAGCTCGCTACGGCTGAATCGCACGCAGCGAGGGCCGATGCGATAGTGCGGAATGCGGCGCTGGTGGACCCAGGCGTACAGCGTGCCAACGGCAATCCCCAACAATGCCGCCGCTTCGGCGTATGCGATGGTGTCCGCGTGCGTGTGCTCGGGTGAATTGAGTTTCGGATCGACAAGGATCATGACGTGCTCCGGCGGCCACTACGACCGCACTGGGGCACAAACTGAGGCCAATAAGCGGAAGAGTCCTCCGACAGACACACGAGAAAGGCTGTCGAAACTAGGAATATCAGCTTGTTGCTGATGCTTTGGTCTGCTTCTGGGCAAGGTCGGCTAGAAACCATCGACAGGCCGCCAGACCTTTCCCTTGATGGCAACTTCTTGTTATTTCGAGAATAATCGCGCAAGCGCAAGCGGCCTTCAGGACTTGATCACGACCGCTGCTGGACGCGATCCCGCCAAGCTGTGGCGCGATGACCTCGGCTGCTGCCTGAAGCCACTGCTGTGGGTTGTCGCACGGTGAATGCATCATGTGAAGCGCAGCCCGTTCAATCGTGGCGGCAAATTCGGCGTCCGAGTCAAGCGTATTGAGGACGTCGGGCCAATCCAGTTCGCCCCGAAAAAACAAGTTCCAGGTCGGCCGAAGCGCAGCCGGACTCTGCAACGCAAGTCGTATTCGCAGATCGCACCCGTCTACGCCACCGTCCAGTGGCGGCTCGCGGTCAGCAGGCCGCCGTGGCTCGCCCCCAACCCAGTATTCGTCCATTGCCTGTCGGAGTTGGGCGGGATCGAAGTGCCCCGGCGGCCGCAGCGGCGTTCCAGTCGCGCTGCCGTGCCAGACCTGCCAGGGCGTCCTCATGTCCGGCTGGGCCTCGAAGAGCTCATCGGCCAGGTCCAGCCCCGCATCGCAAACTTCGGCGATCAACCTGGCTACCGCCCACGCTCGCACTTGCGCCACGCTCGCCTTTGCGGATTTCGCCGATCGCGCGAAACGCGCACCAAAGTAAGCCCCAAGGTCTACGTCGACGCGCGTAGGGATCAGGCGATCGGCGTGCCTGCGTGCCAAAATGCGACCGTACCGTGCCTCGGCCGCTGTGTCGCCGCGCGGACCGCCTGCTTCTAACTTGACCGCGCGGCCCAGGATCTGATCGACAATCCCGTTCGCCACGGCCACTGGCGTCCAGGCATCATCGAACTTCTTGGGCGTTCGCTGCACCAAGGCCGCCTTTGCCAACGCTGTCGCTTGTTCGGGCGCAACACCATCGTTGAATTGAATTGCCAGCGGGCCCGCGTACCCGTTCAGACGCAAATCTGCAAATCCAGCTGCGATTGCATGGGCCAAGCGCCCCACTGCGGCTGGGGTGCTCGCTGCTGGCCGCCAGACGACGCCTACGGTTGAGAGTCCACCCGGCACCACCGTGGCAACTTGCCCGGCCTTCGCAGCGCGTTCCGTCAGTTCGTGGCCGCCCGGGACAGGCCTGTGGGCGGCGCCGAGCGCCATGGCCAAATCGTCGCGAAAGCAGATCAGCAATCGGTCATCTGCGTCTTCACGCTGGACAGTTGCGGCCTCTGCCAGCAGGGCGACTACCTGCTCAAGCCGCTCGCGTTGCTTGCTATCGATGCCTCGGGCCTCGCTGTCGCGGTCAAGCCAGCACGAGGCCATGGAAACCAGCGTGCGAATGGCGGCAACCAGCGTTTCTCGTGATGGCCCCTCACCCTCAGTCCACGGTTTCGCCCCACTGTCTTTCGCCATTTGAACCTAGCATGCGTGCCGTTTCGCGTCGCACGAGCAAGCATGGTCGCGCTGGCCACATTGCGTTGCAAGGAGCCGGAATTGACGAACCGGCGCTCGCCCTTGGCCAGTTGGGGCGGCCTGGCCTGTGCGCTGCGACCTCGAAGCTCACTGCCCAGCGCTCACCGCGGTCACGGCAACGCCACCAAAAACGCCGCAGGCGGCAAGATTGGGATCCCGCGCCACGGATTCATACCGGTCAAATGCGGGTCGCTGGCCACCAGGCAAACAGCGCCACATCCAAGCGCCAACGCAAGGAACTTGTTGTCCTTGGGGTCTGGGCAGTCGTGCACAACTTCGCCGACCACAACGATCTGGACGCGCGTTGCAAACTGCGCGGCAAACTCCAGCCGCTGTTCGCGCGACAGGTAATTGTCAAGCTTGTCGCGCGCCAGCACCGCATTCAGTTCGGCCAGCGTCTCGATCGAAGCACACACCGTGTCGTGCAAAAGCGCCCGGTGCAAGGCCATCGCCGGCGTCGAACCCGGCCGCAACGCGGCGTTGACCAACACCCCGGTATCGAAAATGACGCGGCTACCGGAGTTCATGGACCAGCGCGTTGACGTCCGCGTCGGTCAGGCGCTGCGCAGCCTCAGCGTTGGCCCCGGGCGCAATCGAGCGGCAGTACTCGGCGTACCACTGAGCCGCCTCGGCGCGCCGCTGCGCCAGTAGCTGCGGATCTTCGGCCTGGAGCGCTCCGACCAGATAGGCGACCGGCCTGCCGTGACGGGTGATGGCGACCGGTTCACGTTGGGCGCGGTCGAGCACCTCGCCAAATCGGTTCTGGGCTTCGGCGGAAGTCACGGTGTGCATGGCGCGGGTCCAGGTTGGCGAAAACCGCCAATACGGCTAATTTAGCAAATTAGCCCCCGCGTGGCTAGGGCGACGCAATTTGCGGCGGCGAAAGAGCCTGCCATTGATTGCCACCGCCGTTGCCAAAGACCCGCGGCAACTGGCAAGCTTGGGTGCGGTCCGCAAGGAGCGGCCCGTGCGAAAATCACGCTTTATCAAGCAACACAAGCAAGGCAAGGTAGTCAAAGGCATCTACGGAACCGAAGGTTGCAGGTTCGAACCCTGCTGAGCCCGCTCAGGAATTTGAAATCGAAGGGTGTTTCGTTGCCATGGCGTTGCCATTGGTGCGTCGACACCCCCCTGTTTTGCGGGTTTCCGGCGCATTTTTTCGGCATGAACCCTCCGACGGGTTTGCCGCGATTCGTGTTGGAAGACGGTCCGTGGACAGCCGCTACCTTGCCGCCCGGAGGCAGGCATGGCGCGCTGCGCGGCACCCATTCAACTTCCCAGCGGCAGCTGGCAGATTCGCTGGGTCGACGCCACGGGGCGGCGGCGGTCGGCGACGTACGCCACGTTCAATGAGGCGCGGCAGGAACTGGCGCGGCGGCAGGTCGAAGCAGTCGAAGTTCGGCGCGGTGAGCGGGCGCCGCCTCCGCCGCGCAAGACCTTTGCAGAACTCGCGGACCACTGGCTGGCGACCAAGGGTGCGGAGAAGCGGTCGCCCAAGGACGATGCGTC